>Ga0070741_10000655_pt1 | contig 118884 bp, 123 predicted proteins | sample Coa_R1_4_FD_66440 | JGI IMG/M metagenome (GOLD analysis project Ga0070741, IMG submission 66440) | Surface soil microbial communities from Centralia Pennsylvania, which are recovering from an underground coalmine fire - Coalmine... | ecosystem: Environmental > Terrestrial > Soil >... | reverse complement strand
CCGGTAAGCCAAAAATGGTCGCGCTCATCGCGGTCGCACGAAAGCTGCTCACCATCCTCAACGCCATCCTGCGAGACCAAAGACCATGGCAGATCGCTTGACTTCCAACACAGTCGCTGAAGAGATGTGGACGGTCTGAGCCGGTCGCAATGGACCTGTCTCTGCCCAGATGCTAATCGGCAGATGGGGTTGAACGCCATGGCCGAATTGTCTCTCACGATCCTGCCGGAAACGGCCAATGACGCGGTCGCGATCGAGCGGCTGCACGAGCGCGCCTTTGGTCCGGGCCGGTTCGTGCGCACGGCCTTCCGCATTCGCGAGGGCAGGGACCACCAACTCGACCTCTCCTTCACCGCGCGCATCGGCACGCTGCTCGTCGGCTCGGTGTGGATGACACCGGTCGTCGTCGGCGAGGCGAAGGCGCTCCTCCTGGGTCCGCTCACCGTCGAGCCGCCGTTTCGCGAGCATGGCGTCGGGCGCGCCTTGATCGAGCGCGCGCTGAGTGAGGCCAAGGCCAAGGGCCACAAGCTGGTGCTGCTGGTCGGCGACGAGCCGTATTATGCGAAGACCGGCTTCAAGCGCGTGCCCAAGGGACAGATGAAAATGCCCGGGCCGGTCGATCCGGCGCGGCTCCTTGTGGTCGAGCTGGTCGAAGGCGCGGCGGCCGGCGTCTCCGGCACGATCCGGCCGGATTGGGAATAAGATTCCAGAGCGCAATCCCTCCCCTTTAGGGGAGGGTGGCTGGCCGAAGGCCAGCCGGGTGGGGTGTGCCATGGCCAATGAACGTGCACGCGCTCTTCGCAAATCGATGACGCCGCAAGAGGTGAAGCTCTGGGTTCATCTGCGGTCCTGGAAGAAGCGAGGCTTTCACTTTCGCCGGCGAGTACCGCGCGACGGCTTCATCCTGGATTTCGTGTCGCTCCGCGATCATCTCATCATTGAAATTGATGGCGGTCAGCATAACGAAGACGCTCATACGGTGCGCGATCGGAATCGCGATGCGCACTTTCAGCGTCTCGGCCTTCGCGTGCTCCGCTTCTGGAACAATGATGTCGATGGAAACCTCGCGGGCGTCCTAGAGACAATCGATCGCGAGCTTCGGCGGAAATCCCTCCACCCGGTCGGCTTTGCCGACCACCCTCCCCCGTTGGGGGAGGGATAAGGCCGAGTTCGTCGTCAGGCTTAGCGTCCCTCCCTTGCCCACGCGGCGGCGAGCGAGCCGACCAGCAACAGCAGGCCGAGCATTCCGGAGAACACCGGCAGCACGCCGATGCCGCGCACCACGCTGACGTCGCGCATCTTCATGCCGATCCAGTCGTCGCCCTTGTAGACCGAGCTGGTGCGCACGGCGACCGTGCGCGGCACACCGCCATCGTCGAGGCGGCGCACGTCGCCGCCGGTGGCGTTGGCGATCGGCTGCACCACGTCGGGCGTCGAGGTGACCTCGGCGAATTCGCGCGGATTGGCTGGACCGACATTGGCGAGTGCGGTGAGCGTTCCGTCGGTGGCGCGCCACAAGCCGAGCTCCTTGACCGGCAGCGTCGAGCGCCACACACCGGGCTCGGCTTGCGAGAGCGTCAGCGTCTGCGTCGCGCCGGTCGGCGAGGTGAGCGTCACATTGTCGACGGTGTCGTGCATCGTTTGGCGCTGCACGGTCAGCTCGCGCCCGCGCACGAACAGACGCAACGCTTCTTCCTCAAGGTCCGGCTGCTTCATCAGCCAGTGCGACAGCCGGCGCAAGAGGTCGAGATGCGGACCGCCGCCTTCATAGCCGCGCGCCCACAGCCAGATGTGGTCGGAGAGCAGCAGCGCCACGCGGCCTTCGCCCTCGCGCGTGAGATAGAGCAGCGCCTTGCCGTCCGGCCCCTGCATCAGGTTTTCGCCATGGCCGTTCTTGGTGTCGACCAGCCGGAACCACCGGCTCCAATGCGGCGGATTGGCATCGGCGCCTTCGAGCCCGCGCGTCACCGGGTGTCGCTTGCCGGCATCGGTAAGCTCGGCGTGGAACGGCTCTTCGGTGATGTTGCCGCTCGGCTCCGCCGGAAGGATGCCGTCGAGCGGCGTGCGCCACAGGCTCGAGGTGCTGGCGTAGTCGGGGCCGGCGGCGACGAGCACGGCGCCGCCATCGCGCACATATTTCGCGATGTTGTCGAAATAGACGACGGGCAACACGCCCTGGCGCGCGTAGCGATCGAAGATGATCAGCTGAAACTCGTTGATCTTCTGCTGGAACAGCTCGCGCGTCGGAAACGCGATCAGCGACAGCTCGTTGATCGGCGTGCCGTCCTGCTTCTCCGGGGGGCGCAGGATGGTGAAATGCACCAGGTCGACCGAGGCGTCGGACTTGAGCAGGTTGCGCCAGGTGCGCTCGCCAGCATGCGGCTCGCCGGACACCAGCAGCACGCGCAGCTTGTCGCGCACGCCATCGATCGAGACTACGGCGCGGTTGTTCACCAGCGTGAGCTCGTTCTCGATCGGCGACGCCTCGATCTCGACGATGTTCGGCCCGGCATGCGGGATCGGCACGTCGACCTTCACCGGCTGACCCGGTGTGACGGTGCGGGTCTCCAGCACTTCGCCATCGCGGCGCACCTCGATGCGCGCGGGGGACGGCGGCGCGCCCTGATCCTCGACGCGCACGGTCACGCTCTGCGACTGGCCGACGATGCCGAAGCGCGGCGCGGTCATCAGCACCACGCGACGGTCGCGCTCGTCTTTGTGGCCAGTGATCAGCGCGTGCACCGGCGCATTGAAGCCGAGCCCGTTGAGATCGGCCGGCACATCGTGCACGCGGCCGTCGGTGATCATCACCGCGCCGGCGATGCGATCCGGCGGCACGTCGGCGAGCGTCGAGGACAGCGCCGTGAACAGCCGCGTGCCGTCGGTCTCGCCGTCCGACTGCGCGGCATCGGCGACGCGCACTTCGAGGCCGGGGATGTGCTTGAGCTTTTCCACCAGCGCATCGCGCGCCGCGTCCGCCTGCTTCTCGCGGTCGCCGAAGCTCTGGCTTGGGCTGCGGTCGACGATGACGGCGGCCACCGAGGGGATCGGATCGCGATCTTCACGCGTCAGCGAAGGATTGGCGAGCGCCAGCACCATCAGCGCCAACGCCACGGCGCGGATGACCGCGCCCGGGCTGCGCACCAGCACCAGCATCGCCGCGAGCAAGACGGCAACGCCGAATGCGGTCCACACCACATATTCCGGCAGCAGCGGGGAAAAGGCGACGCCGAGATTCATACCGTCACTCTCACTGTCCCAGCCGCTCGAGCAGCGCCGGGACGTGCACCTGATCGGCCTTGTAGTTGCCGGTCAGCGCATACATCACGATGTTGACGCCGGAGCGGAACGCGAAGTCGCGCTGGCGCGGATCGCCGCCGACGATCGGCAGCATGGCCTGGCCGTCCGGGCGCGTTGCCCAGGCGCCGGCGAGATCGTTGGACGTGATCAGGATCGAGGAGACGCCGTCGCCGCCGCGCGCCGGGCGGCTTGGCTCATCGTCGGTCTCCGCGGGCAGCGCCTCCACCCACAGCTCGCCGGTATTGTAGCGGCCGGGGAAGTCGCGCAGCAGGAAGAAGCTCTTGGTGAGCACGTGGTCGCGCGGCACCGGCTCGAGCTCGGGGATGTCGAGCGAGGACAGGATTGCGCGCAGCGCCACCATGCCCGGCGTCAGCCCGCCGCCGCTCGGGGCGTCGAAGGCATCGCGGGTGTCGAACAGGATCGTTCCGCCGTTCTTCATAAAGGCGTCGATGCGCTCGAGCGCCTGTGCCGACGGCGGGACGGCCTTCGGCGACACGGGCCAATAGATCAGCGGGAAAAAGGCAAGCTCGTCCTTCGCCGGATCGAGCCCGATCGGCTCGCCGGCTTCGAGTGCTGTGCGTTGCGCCAGATAAAGCGTAAGCCCCTGCAGCCCGGCCTTGCTGATCTCGTCGACCTCGGGATCGCCGGTGATGACGTAAGCGAGCCGCGTTTGCAGCGTCGCTTTCATGGCGAAGTCATCCGCCGCTGTTGCTGCCGGCGCACGCTCGCTCGTCTGCGCTTGCGCATACGGCGCCGCAAAGAGCGAGGCCGCGAGGATGCCGATGAGGATCGCGCTCACCGTCGCGCGCCGGCGCCAGAGGCTGGCGAGACCGCCGGCGAAGGTGAACACCACCAAAGCGTCGAGCGCGAGCAGCCCGAAGGCGGCGGCGAAGATCGGGCCGCGCAGATCCTGCGGCTCGCTCTGCCGATAGGCTTCGTGGCGCGCATTCGGCAGCGCCGAAGTGTCGAGCGGCGCCAGCCGGTCGGTGGCCGCCAGCGTGTTCACCGCCACGAGGCCTTCCGGTGGGCCGTAGAAACCTGGCGGGTGGTCGGCAGTCGCGCGTGCGATCGAGTTCGCCGGCACCGGCCGCGCAGATGCCGGTGGCGTGGTGAAGGCGCCGAAGCCGTCGAGCACGCGGGTCGCCGGCACTACTTGCCGTGCCGGACCATTGCTGCTGGCTTCGCTTGAAGCAGCCGAGCCGGCGAGTGCGACGATGCGGCGGAGCATGTCGACGAAGCTGCCCGAGATCGGCAGATCCGACCAGCGCGTATCGGCGGTCACGTGGAACAGAACAATCAGGCCCTTGCCGCGGCGCTGTGCCGTGACCAGTGGTGTGCCGTCGGCGAGCGTCGCCCAGGTATGATCGTTGAGCGTCGAATCCGGCTCGGCTAGCACCTGCCGCGTCACCGTCACGTCATTCGGCACCGCCATGCCGTTGAACGGACCTTCGCGCGAGAACGCCGCCAATGGCTGCGGCTTGTCCCAGCTCAGCGCGCCGCCGAGCGAGCGGCCGCCGCGGCGCAGCCGCACCGGCACGAGATCGTCGTCGCTCGCAGCAAGCCGTGGTCCGGCAAAGCGCACCAGCACGCCGCCACCTTCGACCCATTTGCTGAGCCGGTCATGCGCCTCGCCGACCAAATTGCCGACATCGGCAAGGATCAGCATCGGCAGGTTGCGGTCAATGAAGCGCGTCACCGCCTCGGCTGGCGCCAATGCGTCGGCCAGCCGCACGTCGGCAAACGGGTTGAGCGCGCGATTGAGATAATAGGTGGCGGCAAGGAGTGGCTGCGCCGTATCGGCGGAGGCGCCGGAGATCACACCGACGGTGCGTCGCCGCCAGCGCTTGTCGAGAAGCTGCACCGCGCCCGCGGAGCGCTCGGACACGATTTCGAGCCGTGCCACGTCGTTGCGGATCTCGACCGGTAGATCGATCATCGCGTCGGTCTCGCGTTCGTCCGGCTTGAACTCGAACGGTGCGTCGCCGAGCGGCAGGCCCTTGAGATCGAGCGCGTGGACTACGCCGGTCGTCGGTCCCGACGTCTGCGCGCGCAGCACCTTGACCGTGAGGGCGCCTGCCGCATTCTCGGCGGCGGTGAGTGCGCGCGGCGGCGGAACGCCGCCATCGACCAGCGTCAGCGGCCGGTCGCCGACGACACGGGAGAGGCCTTGCATGAATTCGCTGCCGCGGCCGAAATCGGTGCTGTCGGTGAGCCAGACGAATTCCACGCCCGGTGTCGCCGCGACGAAGCGCGTCAGTCCGGGCAGCGCGTCGACGCGCTCGAGCGTGTGCGGCTTGGGTTGGATCTGCTTGAGCTGGACGCGCGCAGCTCCCGGGGTCAGCAGCGAGATGTCGCGACCGCCTTGCGACAGCGGGATAATCGCGACGCCGCGGTTGTCAGTTTCCGCGCGCGCGATCAGCTCGTCGGCGGTGCGCATGCGCAAGTCCCAGCTCGCGGCGGCGGCCCAGCCGTCGTCGATGAGCAGCGCCAGCGGCGCGGCGCGGTCGGTCGTCGCCACGGGCGGATTCCATAAGGGCCCCGCGGCGGCGATGATGACCAGCGCGGCGAGCAGGAGCCGCAGCAGAGTGAGCCACCACGGTGTGCGCGACGGCGTTTCCTCCCGCGGCGCGATGTCGAAGAGGAGCCGCGTCGGCGGAAAGTTGATCTGCCGCGGACGCGGCGGAATGAGGCGCAGCAGCCACCACAACACCGGCAGCGCCAGCAATCCGAGCAGAACAAGCGGCTGCGCGAAGCCGAGTGGAAGGCCGATCATGACTCGCCGCCGATCTGCGCGGGTGTGCGGCGCTCGTTGACGCCGGCGCCGCCAGCAATGCCGACGCCCATGCGCGTATGCAGGGTGAGCAGCATGTCGCTTGCCGGGCGGTCGGTGCGATGGATGGCGAATGTCCAGCCGAGCCGGTCGGTCTCGGCGCGGATTTCGGCGCGATGCCGCGCGATGCGCGCTTCATAGTCCTTGCGCCATGTCTCGGCACGGCCGGCGGTGATCGAGCCACCGCCTTCGGGCTCGATAAATTCGATGCGGCCGCCGTAGGGAAATGTCTCTTCCGCTGGATCGACGACCTGCACCAGGTGTCCGTTGGCGCCGGATGCCGAGAGTTGGGTCAGCGTGCGATGGATTTCGGCGATCGGCGCCCAGAAATCAGAGAGCAACACAATCTCGGACAGCGCCGATGGCGCAAAATTCGGCGGCAGGCTCGCACGTTCGGCCGGATCGTGAACGATCGCTTCGGCCATGCGCTCGATCACGGCGCGATTGGCGGTGGGTCGCAACAGCCCGGGAATGCCCACACGCTCGCCGCCATGCACCATCACCTCGGCAAGCGCGAACGCGAGGATCAGCGTGCGCTCGAGCTTGCTGTCAGGTACCAGCGGGGACGCGAAGGCCATCGACGGCGAGCGATCCGGCCAGATCCACACCGTGTGCGAGGCTTCCCATTCGCGCTCGCGCACATACAGGTGCTCGTCCCGCGCCGAGCGGCGCCAGTCGACATTCTGCGACGGCTCGCCAGACATGAAGCGACGGTACTGCCAGAAATTCTCGCCGGTGCCGGCGCGGCGTCGCCCATGCAGTCCGTGGATCACAGTGGAGGCGACACGGCGAGCCTCGAGGATGAGCCGCGGCATCGAATCCGCCAGCGTGCGTCCGCCGCCGACGGCGCGGCGCACTGCTGCATTTTCGATGTCGATCAGCCGCGGCTCGACCGCCATCTTATTCACCCGAAGCGGGCTTTCAGCCGCCCGATCACATTGGCAATGGTTTCGCCTTCGGCGCGTGCGGCGAAGGTGAGCGCCATGCGGTGCTTGAGCACCGGCTCGGCGAGCTCGAGCACGTCGTCGACCGACGGTGCGAAGCGCCCGTCGAGCAGCGCGCGGGCGCGCACGGCCAGCATCAAGGCTTGGCTGGCGCGCGGGCCTGGGCCCCAGGCGATCAATTTGCCGAGATCGCCCGCCTCGGCGCCGGGACGCGCCGAGCGCACCAGCGCGAGGATCGCTTCCACGACGGATTCACCGACCGGCAGGCGCCGCACCAGGCGCTGCGCGGCGATCAGCTCGTCGGCGGTCATCGCCGCTTTGGCGCGCGTCTCTTCCGCACCGGTGGTGTCGAACAGGATGCGCCGTTCCGCGTCGCGATCGGGATAGTCGACGTCGATCTCCATGAGGAAACGGTCGAGCTGCGCTTCCGGCAGCGGATAGGTGCCTTCCTGCTCCAGCGGATTCTGTGTCGCCAGAACGTGGAACGGTTTCGGCAGGTCGTAGCGCGTGCCCGCGACGGTGACGTGCTGCTCCTGCATGGCCTGCAGCAGCGCCGATTGCGTGCGCGGTGAAGCGCGGTTGATCTCGTCGGCCATCAGCAATTGCGCGAATACCGGGCCGGCGATGAAACGGAAGCTGCGCTTGCCGCCGGCGCTCTCTTCCAGCACTTCGGTGCCGAGGATGTCCGACGGCATCAGGTCGGGCGTGAACTGGATGCGTCGCGCATCGAGCCCGAGCGCAGTGCCCATGGTGTCTACAAGCTTGGTCTTGGCGAGGCCGGGGACGCCGACAAGCAGCGCATGCCCGCCGGAGAGCACGGTGACGAGCGCGTGCTCGATCACCCGGTCCTGGCCGAAGATGACGGTGCTGATCGCCGCCTTGGCAGCACGGATATGCGCCGCTGTCGATTCGGCGGCGCGCACGATCATGTCTTCGAGCTTTTCGATGCCTTCGCCCGCTACCGCCATGAGTCTCAGCTCCTTTTTCCGTCGTCTCGGCCCGTCGGTTTCGTCACCCCAGCAACAAACGCACCAAAGTGCGATTTAGTCCGATTTCTCGCGAATCCTTAGTCGGTCGGCTAGTTTACGCTATCTTCCAGGCTGGCGTGTCGGCCGACCGGTCGCGGTTGACCGTAACCCACCGATTTCCCAGGAAAACAGTGGCGAAGACAGGGCAAGACCAGGGTAAGGGGCTGGATGCGATCGCCGCAGGGGTGACCCGCGCTGGCAAGGGGCCCCCACCGGTGCACCTCTGGAATCCGCCATTCTGCGGCGATCTCGACATGCGCATCGGGACCGACGGCACCTGGTACTACATGAAAACCCCGATTGGCCGGCCGGCGCTGGTGCGGCTGTTCTCCTCGGTGCTCAAGCGCGAGGACGACAAGTATTTTCTGGTCACGCCGGTGGAGAAGGTCGGCATCGTCGTGGACGATGCGCCGTTCGTCGCGGTCGAGCTCAGGCTCGATGAGGGGGACGGCACTCGTGTTTTGACCTTCCGCACCAATGTCGATGAGTGGATCGCCTGCAATGCCGAGCACGCGTTGCGTTTCGACCCCGAAGTCGCGACCGGCGGGCTCAAGCCTTATCTGCATGTACGTCGCGATCTCTGGGCGAAGGTGACGCGGGCCTTGTTCTACGATCTCGTGGCGCTCGGCGAGGAACGTGAGATAGAAGGCCGGGAAATGTTCGGCGTTGTTTCGGCGGGGCAGTTCTTCACCATGGCGCCGGCGGATGAGCTTAGGGAGTTCGCCTGATGCGGCAGGCAATGAGCGAGGCGCTCTCGGCGTCGGATTTTTTCGCGCGGGCTGGCGCAGCGTTCACACTCGAAGTGCCGGCGGGCATCAATGATCCGAACGTGATCCCCAAACGCGGCGATCACGACGTCGATCCGGTGATGCAGGCGATCGCGCAGGTGCGGCCGATCCGGCCGGCGGCGGTGTTGGTGCCGATCGTCGATCGTGGCGAGCCGACGGTGCTGCTGACGCAGCGCGCCGCGCATCTGCCCGATCACCCCGGCCAGATTTCCTTTCCCGGCGGCAAGATCGACGCCGGCGACGAAAGCCCGCTGGCGGCCGCATTGCGCGAAGCCGAGGAGGAGATCGGGCTGGATCGGGCGCACGTGCACCCGATCGGCTATCTCGATCTCTATATGACGACGCTCGGCTATCGCATCGTGCCCACGGTGGCGCGCATCGAGCCGGGCTTCTCGCTCACGCTCAACACGAAAGAGGTCGACGACACATTCGAAGTGCCGCTCGCTTTCCTCATGGAGGCGAAGAACACGCAGCGCCATAGCCGCGAGTGGAAGGGCATGACGCGGCACTATTACGCCATTCCATTCGGCGAGCGCTACATTTGGGGCGTGACCGCGGGTATCCTGAAGAACCTGTATGACCGGATTTACATGACATGATCCGCCCGGTTCTGACTGAGCTCATCCTGTTCCTGGCGCCGTTCGTGCTCTACGGCGTCTTCCTGGTCGTGACCCGCGCCGGGCTGCTTGACATCGAGAGCTGGCCGATCGCGCGGATCGTCTCGCTGACCATTGCGGCGCTTGTCCTCGTCCTCGGCAGTTTCATCTATTTCGCGCATTTCTCCGGCGCGCCGCCAGGCTCGACCTATGTGCCCGCGCATATGGAAAACGGACGTTTCGTGCCTGGGACCGAGCGTTGATGGCTGCTAGCCGCAGCATCGCCGATGCGCCGTGGCTTAACAGCGGGCCGCTGCCGCGCTTGCTCGGCGTGCTCAATAGCGACGGTGAAGAGGCGCGCATCGTCGGCGGTGCGGTGCGCAATGCGTTGCTTGGCGAGCCAGTCCACGAAATCGACGTCGCCACCACGGCGTTGCCGCAGCTGGTCGTGCAGCGCGTTGAGAGTGCCGGTTTCAAAGCGGTGCCGACCGGCATCGAGCACGGCACCGTCACCGTGGTCATCGACAGGCATCCATTCGAGGTGACGACGCTGCGCGAGGACGTCGAGACCTATGGCCGCCACGCCAAGGTCGTCTTCGGTCGCGATTGGCAGAGGGACGCCGAGCGTCGCGACTTCACCATGAATGCGCTGAGCGCGAGCGCCGACGGCACCATCCACGATTATGTCGGCGGCATCGCCGACGCCGATGCGCGGCACGTTCGCTTCATCGGCGAGCCGGCAAAGCGCATCGCTGAGGACTATCTGCGCATCCTGCGCTTCTTCCGCTTCCACGCGGCTTACGGCCGCGGCGAGCTCGATGCCGCGGGCTTCGCCGCCTGCATTGCCGGACGCGAGGGGCTTGATCAGCTTTCGCGCGAGCGCGTGCGCATGGAGCTCCTCAAGCTCCTAGTCGCGCCGCGCGCGGTCGCCTCGCTTGCCGCGATGCTCGATGCCGGCCTCCTTGTGCGCGTGCTTGATGGCGTGCCCAACGTGGCCAATGTCGAGAGCCTCGCGGCGATCGAGCAGGCGCTGGCGCTCGGCGCCGATGCGACGCGTCGGCTTGCGGCGCTCGGCGTGCTCGTTCCGGAAGACGGCGAGCGGCTGTGGCAGAAGCTGCGGCTGACCAATGCCGAGCATGAACGCCTAGCGACGATCGGCGAGCATTGGCGGCTGGCTTCTGCGGCATTGAGCGAGCCGCAGGCGCGCGCGCTGCTCTATCGGCTGGAGGACGCGTTCGTCGACGTCGTGCTCATCGGTTGGGTGCGCTCCGGCGCGCCCGCGACCGATGCTGGCTGGCGCAAGCTCGCCCAGCTGCCGCAGCGCTGGACGCCGCCGGCGTTTCCGCTTAAGGCGGCCGACCTCATCGCGCGCGGGTTAGAAAAAGGTCCGGCGCTCGGAAAGGCGCTCGCCGCTGCCGAGCGGGCGTGGATTGCGCAGGATTTCCCGGCGGAAAAGGCCGCGCTCGATGCTATCGCGGACGCTGCCGCCAAGGGCTGAATGCGCTTTTCGGCGGGCTCCGGAATGCCTACATTTGTCCCATGATTGCCAAGCAAAAGCCCAGCGACCTGGCGCGGCGGACCGCGCAGCGGATGGCCAAGCGCCGGGTGGTCGACGCCTTCCGGCGCGACACCTTCACGCTGCCGCGGCCGGCGGCGCGCGCCAAGGCGCGGGAAATTTTCGACCGCTTTCCCAAGGCCGCCTACATGACCGAGATCGAGCACTGGCGCGAGCTGCCCGGCGACGTCATCGAGTTCACCATGCGGCGCTTGCCCAGCGCGGACTGAACATCGGCTTTGCGTCGCGGAGAGGCGACAAGCGGCGCGCCGTTGTGCGATGGTCCGCGCGACTCGCAGGTGAATCCTTCCCGTGAATCTTCTCGCCGGCTTTGCCGACATCTCACTTTTGCAAATCCTCCTGGTCGCCGCGATGGCGCTCATCGCCTCGGTGGTCGGCGGCGTCGCCGGCTACGGCACCGGCGCGCTGATGCCGCTCGTCCTGGTGCCGCTCATTGGCGCCGAGCCGATCGTGCCGATCATCGCCATTTCGGCACTGTTCTCGAATTCGAGCCGCGTCAGTGCCTTCGTTCGATATGTGAGCTGGCGCCGCGTGGGCATCGTGCTCGTCTGCGCCGTCCCAACCTGCGTGCTCGGCGCCTACGGCTACACACTGCTTACCGGCAAGGGTGCGGCGATCGTCATCGGCTCGATGCTGATCGCCAGCGTGCCGCTGCGACGGTACCTCAAGCATCGTCAGGTGAAGCTTGGTGAGACCGGTCTCGCACTCGGCGCTTTCGGCTATGGCGTCGTCGTCGGCGGCACCGCCGGATCAGGAGTGATCCTGCTGTCGCTGCTGATGTCGTCCGGCCTCGAGGGCGCGAGCGTCATTGCCACCGACGCCGCGGTCTCGATCGTGATCGGCGTCGTCAAGATCAGCGTGTTCGGGCTGGCCGGCGTGATCACCGCGCAGGTGGTCGCCTTTGCCGTGCTCATTGGCCTTATCGCCGTGCCCGGCGCCTTCCTGGCCAGGGCCTTCGTCGAGCGCATGCCGGTGCATATGCACACGGCGATCCTCGATGCGGTGGTGATCTTCGGCGGAATTTTCCTGATCATCAGCGCGATGCGCTGATCACGGCCATTTCACGACCGGCGGCATCGAGGAGAGGATCGATGCGACATTGCCGCCGGTCTTCAGCCCGAAAATGGTGCCGCGGTCGTAAAGCAGGTTGAACTCGACATAGCGGCCGCGACGCACGAGCTGCTCCTCGCGCTCCGCGTCGCTCCACGGCTTCGCGTAATTCTTCCGCACCAAATTCGGATAGACGCCAAGGAAGGCGCGGCCGACAGCTTGTGTGAACGCGAAATCCGCCTCCCAACCACCGCTGTCGAGCCAGTCGTAGAAGATGCCGCCGATGCCGCGCGCCTCGTTGCGATGCTTGAGGAAGAAATATTCGTCGCACCAGGCCTTGTATTTCTCGTACGGCGCAACATCCGCATGCGCGTCACAGGCCGCGCGCAGCGCCGCATGGAAGGCGATCGTGTCTGCGTCGCTTTGCGTGCGCCGGCGATCGAGCACCGGCGTGAGATCGGCGCCGCCGCCGAACCAGGTCTTGGTGGTGACGACGAAGCGCGTGTTCATGTGCACGGCCGGCACATGCGGATTGTGCGGATGCGCGATCAGCGAAATGCCCGACGCCCAGAACCGCGGATCCTTGTCGGCGCCCGGAATCTCCTCGCGGAATTCGGGAGCGAATTCGCCGTGCACCGTCGAGCAGTGCACCCCGACCTTCTCGAACACGCGGCCGTGCATCATCGACATGACGCCGCCGCCGCCCGGCGCGCCGGTATGGTCGGTGCGGTCCCATGGCGTGCGCACGAAGCGGCCCGCCGCGCGATCGGCGAGGGGAGCGCCTGCGGGCAAGTCATCCTCGATGGCCTCGAGCGCTGCGCAAATCTGGTCGCGCAGGTTCTCGAACCAGGTGCGGGCGCGGCTCTTGCGCGCTTCGATCTGTCCGGCGTCCATCGGCTTCTCCACAGCGCGGTTATAGCACCGGCCTTAGGCGCCACCGATCTGGCGTAGCGCCTCGCCGACCGCCATGGCGGCGGTCACGGCGACGTTGAGGGAGCGCAGTCCGGCGCGCATCGGGATGGTGAGGCGGATATCGGCCGCGACGTGTACGGCCTCCGGGACACCGGCGGATTCGCGGCCGAACAGCAGGATGTCACCCGGCGCGAAGCGATGCTCCAGATAGGGCTTAGCTGCCTGTGTCGTGAACAGGACCAGCCGCAGTCCCTCGGCGCGCCGCCGTTTGTCGAAAGCTGCCCAGGATGGATGCCGGACGATCGCGACCTGGTCGAGGTAATCCATTCCTGCGCGGCGGAAGGCGCGATCGGTGATCGGGAAGCCGGCCGGCTCGATCAGATGCGCCTCGACCCCGAGGCAGGCACACAGCCGAAGAATCGTTCCGGTGTTCTGTGGGATGTCCGGCTCAAAGAGGGCGATCCGCATGTCCTTGCAGGGTCAAAATCCGGGTTCGTGAAGGGGCAAAGGTGGCCTGTTTCCCAGCTATCCAAATGAATTATGCGACCTTTGGTCGTTGGGCCGATAGCGGGCTTGCGCTCTTTCGGCAAGGGTGCCAATAGAACCGCACCGAAGCGCGCTTCCTGTCCAGGAATGGCGGCCTCGGCCCATTCGCCGCCGCTGGACTTGGCGTCCGGCCCCGTGCCGCGGGTGGTTCGCGAAATTCAGCCGGGGGAGAGGTTTGACTGTGACGACCGTGTCTTCGGCGGGGCACACGCGCCGCGATTTTCTGTTCATCGCTACCGGCGCCGTGGGCGCGGTTGGCGCCGCAGCCACCCTGGTCCCTCTGGTGACGCAGATGAACCCGGACGCGTCCACCATCGCGGCCGGTGCGCCGATCGAGGTGGACCTCTCTCCGGTTGCGGAAGGTCAGGTGATCAAGGTGTTCTGGCGCGGCAAGCCGATTTTCGTCAGCCACCGCACCAAAAAAGAAATTGATGAGGCGCGCAAAGTCGACGTCGCTTCGCTGCCGGATCCGCAGGCCGATCAGGCGCGGGTGAAAGAGGGCCATGACCAGTGGCTGATCCTGATCGGCATCTGCACCCATCTCGGCTGCATCCCGCTGGCGCATCAGGGCAATTACGACGGCTTCTTCTGCCCTTGTCACGGCTCGCAATATGACAGCTCGGGCCGCATCCGGCAGGGGCCAGCGCCGGCCAATCTGGCCGTGCCGCCCTACGAATTCGTCTCTGACAGCAAGATCAAGATCGGCTGACGCCAGCCAATAGTGAAGGCTCCCCAATGAGCGGACATTCGACCTACCAGCCGCAAAGCGCATTCATGAAGTGGATGGAGCGGCGGCTGCCGATTGCGGGCCTCGTCTACTCCTCGTTCGTCGCCTATCCGACGCCGCGCAACCTGAATTATTGGTGGACCTTCGGCGGCATCCTTTCGTTCATGCTCGGCGTGCAGATCATCACCGGCATCGTGCTGGCGATGCATTACACGCCGCATGTCGATCTCGCCTTCAAGTCGGTCGAAGGCATCATGCGCGACGTGAACTACGGCTGGCTGCTGCGCTACGTGCATGCCACCGGCGCCTCGATGTTCTTCTTGGCGGCCTATGTCCATGTCTTCCGCGGGATGTATTACGGCTCCTACAAGGAGCCGCGCGAGGTGCTGTGGATCCTGGGCGTCATCCTCCTGATCCTGATGATCGCGACCGGCTTCATGGGTTACGTGCTGCCCTGGGGACAGATGAGCTTTTGGGCGGCGACGGTGATCACCAACCTGTTCTCCGCAATCCCGCTCGTCGGCGAGCCCATCGTCACCTGGCTGTGGGGCGGCTATTCGGTTGGCAATCCCACGCTGAACCGCTTCTACTCGCTCCATTACCTGCTGCCGTTCGTCATCGCCGGCGTGGTTGTGCTGCACGTCTGGGCGCTGCACGTGGTCGGCCAGAACAATCCGACCGGTGTCGAGCCGAAGAGCGAGAAGGACACCGTTGCGTTCACGCCCTACGCGACCGTCAAGGACGGTTTCATGATGGCCGTGTTCTGCATCGTGTTCGCCTGGTTCGTGTTCTACATCCCGAATTATCTACTGCACGCCGACAACTACATCCCGGCCAATCCGCAGGTGACGCCGACGCACATCGTGCCGGAATGGTACTACCTGCCGTTCTACGCAATCCTGCGCGCGATCCCGAACAAGCTGCTCGGTGTCTGCGCGCTCGGGGCGTCGCTCGTGATCCTCGCCTTCCTGCCCTGGCTCGACACCTCGCGGGTGCGCTCGGCGCGTTATCGGCCGACCTACCGCTACATGTTCTGGATCTTCGTCGTGGTTTGCGTCGGGCTCGGCTGGCTCGGCTCGAAGCCGGCGGAAGGCATCTACGTCCTCGTGGCGCGTTTGTTCACCGCCTACTACTTCGCGCATTTCATCATCATCCTGCCGCTGCTCGGCATTTTCGAGAAGACCAAGCCGCTGCCGAATTCGATCTCGGAATCGGTGCTGCCGCCGCCCGGCGGGAAAGTGTGACTGGGGGGAACCAATCATGAAACGCATTCTCCCCATCCTCGCCCTTGCCGGCTCGCTCGTCGCGATCGCTGCGCCGGCCTTTGCGCAGCATGAGGCCGAGCCGCCGCCGCGGCTGAAGTGGTCGTTCTCCGGCCCGTTCGGCAGATACGACACGGCGCAAATCCAGCGCGGCTTCAAGATCTACAAAGAGGTCTGCTCGGTCTGCCACTCGCTCGACTTGTTGAGCTTCCGCAACCTCGCCGATCCCAATGGACCGGCATTCTCGCCGGCGCAGGCCGCGGCGGTTGCCGCGGAAGCCAAGATCAACGACATCGACGATCAGGGCCAGCCGACCACGCGACCGGGCCGTCCGGCGGACCACTTCCCGTCGCCGTTCCCCAACGACGCTGCCGCGCGCGCGGTGCACGGCGCGGTGCCGCCGGACATGTCGGTGCTCGCCAAGGCGCGCACCTACGAGCGTGGCTTCCCCTGGTTCGTGTTCGACATCTTCACGCAGTACCAGGAGCAGGGCCCCGACTACATTGCCGCGCTGATGAAGGGCTACGAGAAGGCGCCCAGCGATTTCCAGGTCCCCGAAGGCACCTTCTACAACAAGTATTTCCCGGCGGGCGCGATCCGCATGCCGAAGCCGCTCAGTGATGGGCAGGTGACCTATGATGACGGCTCGCCGCAGACGGTCGAGCAGTATTCCAAGGACGTGGCGGCGTTCCTGATGTGGGCCGCCGAACCGACGCTGCCGACGCGCAAGCGTATCGGCTTCCAGGTGATCATCTTCCTGCTCGTGCTCTCCGGGCTGCTCTACTTCACCAAGAAGAAGGTGTGGGCCGACGCGCACGCGTAGCAGGCTTCAAGCCGCCCGATATCGGCGGACCGGCACAAGCTGACTTGTCGAATTCTGGTGCCCGGCCTTGCGCCGGGCATCGCTGTTTCTAAGCTGTCGTTTTCAGACTGCAGGCGCGAGGGCAGGGAACGTCATGGCAAAATCCGTGCTCGGCATCATCGGTGGCTCCGGCATCTACGACCTGCCGGGGCTCGAGCATGTGCGCGAGGAGCGCATCGCGAGCCCATGGGGCGAGCCGTCGGCGGCGCTGCGCATCGGCGAGATCGCCGGCCTGCCGGTCGTGTTCCTGTCGCGCCATGACAAGGGGCATCGCTTGTCGCCGTCGGACATCAACTACCGTGCCAATATCGACGTGCTCAAGCGCGCGGGCGTCACTGACTTGATCTCGCTCTCGGCCTGTGGGTCGTTCAAGGAAGAGATGCCGCCCGGCACGTTCGTGCTGATCGACCAGTTCGTCGACCGCACGCACAAGCGCGAGAGCTCCTTTTTCGGCAAGGGCTGCGTCGCCCATGTATCGATGGCGCATCCGGTATCGCCGCGGCTGCGTATCCATCTTGCCGAGGCGGCGGAGGCGGAAGGCATCCATGTGGCGCGCGGCGGCACTTATGTCTGCATGGAAGGGCCACAATTCTCCACCTATGCCGAGAGCATGACCTACAAGACGCTCGGCTATTCGGTGATCGGCATGACCAACATGCCGGAGGCCAAGCTCGCCCGCGAAGCCGAGCTTTGCTACGCCACGGTCGCCATGGTGACGGATTTCGACTGCTGGCATCCCGACCATGACGCGGTGACCGTCGCCGACATCATCAAGGTGCTGCTTGCCAATGCCGAGAAGGCCAAGGCGCTGGTGGCGCGGCTTGCCCGGCAGTTTCCCCGCGAGCACGAGCCATGTCCGATCGGCTCCGACCATGCGCTGGACAGCGCCCTGATCACCGCGCCGGAAGCGCGCGATCCGGAGCTGCTTAAGAAGCTCGATGCGGTGGCCGGCCGCGTGCTGCGGCCGGCGTGAGACCGGCTCCCCGTGCGGGCTTGCGTTTGTTACAACACTCCTGAGCCGACACGGTGGAAGAGCCCATGATCTCCGATGCGATCGAAAAAGACCTGCGCGCCGCGATTCGCAGCATTCCCGACTATCCGAAGCCGGGCATCATGTTCCGCGATATCACCACGCTGCTCGGTAACGCTCGCGCCTTCCGCCGCGCCGTCGATGAGCTGGTGCAGCCCTGGGCCGGCATGAAGATCGACAAGGTCGCCGGCATCGAGGCGCGCGGCTTCATTCTCGGCGGCGCCGTCGCGCATCAGGTGTCGGCTGGCTTCGTGCCGATCCGCAAAAAGGGCAAGCTGCCCTACAAGCGCGTCAGCATCGGCTATTCACTCGAGTACGGCATTGACGAGATGGAAATGCACGAGGACGGCGTCGGCCAAGGCGAGCGCGTCATCCTCGTCGACGATCTCATCGCCACCGGCGGCACCGCCGAAGGCGCGGTGAAGCTCCTGCGCAAGCTCGGCGCCAATGTGCTCGCGGCCTGCTTCATCATCGACCTGCCCGAGCTCGGCGGCGCCGACAAGTTGCGCAAGCTCGACGTGCCGGTGCGCACGCTGGTCACGTTCGAGGGACACTAGGCGCTCGGCGCGCTTCTAGGACTTGCGCGGTCCCCAGGGACCGTCCTGCGGCGGCGCGCCGCCGAGATCGATCGGGGGCTGCTCGGGCAAGAACGGCTTTGCCGGCTCGGCATGACCCCACGGCCCGTCGGCGGGCACCGATGGATCCGCGGACGGCGTGTCGGGCTGCTCCTGCGGCGGCGACAACTCGAGCCGCCCGGGATCGTGTCCGCCGGCGAATTTGACCAGCGCCGCGACACGTGCGTCGACCGAAGGATGCGTGTCGAAGACGTTGCTGAAGCCTTCGCGCGGATTGTCGATGCACATTTCCATGACCGCGGAATTGGCGCCGGGGATTTCGCCGCGGCCCTCGATCTTGCGCAGCGCCGAGATCATGGCGTCCGGGTTCTTGGTCAGCTCCACCGAGCCGGAATCGGCGAGATATTCGCGCTGCCGCGACAGCGCGAAACGGATGACGATCGACAATATCCAAACGAGCGCGATCAAGGCGAGCGCGATGACGATGGCGATGCCGGCGCCACCCTTGCGCTCGCCGTCGTCGCGCGAGCGGCGGCCGCCGAAATAGAACGCGTTCTGGAAGAACAGCCGGAAAACCATCTCGCCGAAGAACGAGATCACGCCGGCGATCACCACCGCGATCACCAGCATGCGCACGTCGCCGTTGCGGATATGGGTGAGCTCGTGACCGAGCACGGATTCGAGCTCGGCATCGTTCAGCGCATTGACCAGCCCGCGCGTCACCGTGATCGAATATTGCTTGTCGTTGAGCCCGGTGGCGAAAGCGTTGAGCGCGTCGTCATCGGCGATGCGCAGCGTCGGCATGGTGATGCCGCGCGAGATACAAAGGTTTTCCAGAAGATTGTAGAGCTTCGGCTCCTGCTGCCGGGTCACCGGGCTGGCGCCGGTGACCGCGTCGATCATCGACTGGTGGAATTTGTAGGCGATCAGGATCCAGATCAGTGTGCCGACTGTGACGAAGGGCGCCGACTTGACGAAATCGTAGCGTGCGGCCTGGACGAGATAATCGAGCGGCGCGTTGGTCGAGAGTCCCTCGGCAAGCAGCGCGCCGGCGAAGGTGAGCACATAGACGAGAAAGAACAGCCCGATCAGCAGCGCGATCGAGCGCCGCTTGTTGGACTGGATATGCGTATAGAGACCGTAGGCGGCCATCGCTCAACCTCTGCCTTCCCTCGCGGCAGGGAAGGCCGGCACGCCGCGCGTGCCGGCTGGCTCTAGAATTTCACGCTCGGCGCCTGGTCGAGCTGCGCGCGCGCCTCGCCGACGTCGAAGAACTGACGCGGCTGGAAGCCGAAGATGCCGGCAAACAGCGCTGCCGGGAACTGCTGGATGCCGGTGTTGTATTCCTGCACCGCGTTGTTGAAGAAACGCCGCGAGGCTGCGAGCTTGTTCTCGATGTCGGTGAGCTCGGCCTGCAGCTGCTGGAAATTCTGGTTGGCCTTGAGGTCCGGATAAGCCTCCGACAGCGCGAACAGCTGGCGCAATGCGCCGGAGAGCATGTTCTCGGCCGCGGCCTGCTGCGCCGGGCCCTGCGCGGCCATGGCAGTCTGCCGCGCCTGCACCACGGCCTCGAGCGTGCCGCGCTCGTGCGCGGCGTAACCTTTGACCGTCTCCACCAAATTGGGAATGAGGTCGTGCCGCTGCTTGAGCTGCACGTCGATGTCGGCGAAGGCCTGATTCACCCGCTGCCGCAGGGTGACGAGGCTGTTGTAGACGCTGATCGCCCAGATGACGATGACGACAATGACGCCGAGGACGATCCAGCCGGTGGTCGACATAAGAGAAGCTCCTGAAGGGCCGAAGCGCGGGAAGGGAACCCTACCTCAAATGGGCTTGGACGCGTATCGCGGCAATGCCGTGCGTCGGGCAGCCGCAGAGAACCAGGCCTAAGCCTTTGCGATTACGGAAAAAAAGAACCCCAGGCCGAAGCCTGGGGTTCATTAGCCAGACGGCTATTCGGGGGGTAAGGGGGGAGCCGCCCGACTGATCTAATGCTCAAACAACTCGGCCCCTGCAGATCGGTTCCTGACGGCGCGCGTCTTTTTTGAAAGTTTTCCACAGCAAGCCCGCTTTGTCGCGACGGTGTCACCGCCTTCGGGTTCCATCCGGCCGGAAGCCTTCGAACCCTGGAGCTCTTGTGGCCGCCGTCCTCATACGCTGCCCAACAACGGGTTGGCCGGTCGCGACCGGCATCGAGACCGAACCGGGCGATTTTCATCGCCTTCCGGTCGTGCTCGCGCGCACGCTTTGCACGCATTGCGGCAAAGAGCACGGCTGGACGGTGAAAATGGCCTGGCTTGCGGATCAGTCGATCGAGCCCGCTACCGCGTCGCAGCGGCGATCAGCCTAGTGCGAGATTGAAGCGCTATCCCACACTAGATTCTAGTTGGCGCATGATCTTTTCCGAAAACCGGTGCCCACTTTTCGGGATCATGCGCTACGGCGGGCGCCGAAATAGGCAGCGCCAACAAAAGCGGCGCCGATGACGCCGCCATTGAAGATGTCATTCGGGGCGACGCCGAGGGCGCCGCGCAGCAGCCAATAGGCGCTGAGCGCAGTGGCGACGGCGGCGATGAGGGGAAGGACGGTCCGAAACTCTTTGATCATGCCTGACCAATCATGCCCTAGCGTCGGCCAAGAGTCACATCTTTCGTGACAGTGGTATCGGGCGGCTGCAGAACGGCAGTGCCCGCCCTCAGCTCGCCTCGCGGAACTTGGCGGCCGTCTCGAGGTCGACCGAAACCAGCTGCGAGACACCGCGCTCAGCCATGGTGACGCCGAACAGCCGATTCATGCGCGCCATAGTGATCGGGTTGTGGGTGATGATGACAAAGCGCGTATCCGTCGACTTGGTCATCTCGTCGAGCAGGTCACAGAAGCGCTCCACATTGTGGTCGTCGAGCGGTGCGTCCACTTCGTCCAGCACACAGATCGGCGCCGGATTGGTGAGGAACACGGCAAAGATCAGCGCCATCGCGGTGAGCGCCTGCTCGCCGCCGGAGAGGAGCGACAGCGTTGACGGCTTCTTGCCCGGCGGCCGCGCGATGATCTCGAGGCCGGCTTCCAGCGGATCGTCGCTCTCGATGAGCTGCAGCTCGGCGGTGCCGCCGCCGAACAGCTCGGTGAACAGGTGCTTGAAGTGGCCGTTCACCACCTCGAAGGAGGAGAGAAGCCGCTCGCGCGCCTCGCGGTTGAGGCTCTGGATCCCAAGGCGCAGCTTCTTGATCGCCTCGACCAGATCGTCGCGCTCGGTGGTGAGCTTGCCATGCTCGGCCTCGACCTCGCGCAGCTCTTCCTCGGCGCGCAGGTTCACGGCGCCGAGGCGCTCGCGCTCGCGGCGCAGCCTTTCGAGGTTCTCCTCGACCGCAACGACGTCAGGGAGAGGCTCGCCGGGGGTAAGCTCGGCCAGCTCGGCGACGGCGGCAGGCGCGCATTCGAGCATCTCGTGGATCTCGTGCTCAATGTCGGCGAGCCGGCGCTTGGCGCCCTCGAAACGCTCCTCGGCGCGGGCAAGCTCCTCGCGCGCGGCGCTCATGGCTTCCAATGCCGCGCGGGCGTCCTTGTCGGCTTCGGCGAGCGCATTTTCCGCAGCGGCGAGCCGGTCGGCGGCCTTGCGGCGCGCGGCTTCGGCACTTTCGATCTCGGTGATCAGCGCCGCGCGCTTCTGCGCGAACAGCGCCGGCGCGTTCTCGAGCTCCGCGCGCTCGGTCTTCGCCTCGGCGATGCGGGTCTCCAGCGCAGCGATCTGATTGCCGGCTGAGTCCTTGCGTTCGGCCCAGCCGGAACGCTCCGAGGCGATCGCCTGCAGGCGGCGGTCGGCGAGCTCGGCTTCGCGCGCGATCGCCTGCTGCTCGGCGCGCACCTCGGCGAGCGCGCTGCGCCGCGCGGTGATGTCCTCGCGCACGGCCGCGAGCTTGCCTTCGATCTGTTCCGCCGGCGACAGCGCCGCGGTCGCCTGTTCGGCGTTGGTCTTGGCGGCGATGGCCTCGTCGCGACTCGCGGTGAGCCGCGCATGCGCCTCGGCGAGCGCCGAAAGCCGCGCCGCATTGTTGTTGAGCACGCGCTCAAGCGCGCGCGCTTCGGTCTCCGCGGTGGCCGCGATCTCGAGCGCGACCTGTGCCGCGTCGACGGCGTTGCGCCGCGTCTCGACGTCCTTGCGCGCGACTTCGAGCTCCGCCTCGATCTCGGCGAGGCGGCCGCGCTCGGCGAGCCGCCGTGCAGCGCCGGTCGGTGCATGCGCCGCCGCCGCAAAGCCGTCCCAGCGCCAGAGATCGCCCTCGCGGGAGACGAGGCGCTGGCCGACCTTGAGCAGGGCGGCTAGGCGGGCGCCGTCGGCGCGCGGAACGACGCCGATCTGGGCCAGGCGGCGGGCGAGCTCGGCCGGGGCTTGCACATGGCCGGCGAGCGTTTCGATGCCGGCGGGAAGCGCCGGATCCGTGCCGTCGACCGCCGCGCCGCCCCAATGCATCGGGGAGGAGACGTCGATCGGCGCATCGAGATCGTCGCCGAGCGCGGCGCCGAGCGCCTTCTCGTAGCCCTTGTCGACGGTGAGGCTGTCCATCACCGGCGGCCACATGTTCTTGGTGTCGACGGCGAGCACCTTGGAGATGGTCTTCGCCTCGGTCTCGAGCCGCTGTGCGTGGCGCTCGGCCTCGGCGAGCGGGGTGCGGCTCTCCTCGAGCTCGCTGCGCGCCTGCGCATGCGCGGCTTCCGCGGCACGCGCGGCCTCGACCGCCTGCTCCAATGCAGCCTGCGCGTTTTCGACCGCGGCCTTGATATCGGTCGTCTCGCCGCCGGCGAGCGTCGCCAGCTCGCGCTCGATGCCGGCGATCTCGCCGTCGAGCCTGGCCTGACGCTCGGCATGCTCGCGCGCCGCGCGCTCGAGCTGGCTGCGCCGCGCCGTCAATTCGGCAAGCTCATTGGTCAGCTCACCGAAGACTTTCTCCACGGCGTTGAGCTCGGTATCGGCTTCGGCGACGCGGGCGTCGATGCCGGTCTTGCGCCCGGCGCTTTCCCGCGCCTCATTACGCAGCGTCTCTTCTTCCGCGCCGAGCCGCGCCAGCGCCGCTTCGGCGTCGGCGGCAAGCCGCCGCTCACGCTCCACGTCACCGGCAAGCTGGACGAGGCGCATGTCGAGCTCGGCCATGCGGCCCTTGGCGCGGGCTTCCTCGCGATCGAGCTCTTCGCGCGCGACATTGAGCCGGTGCAGCGCCGCGGCGGAGCGCGCCTCGGCCTCGCGCAGGCTCGGCAGCTCAGCAGACGCAAGCGCCTGGCGCTTGCTGGCTTCCGCCTGTGCGCCGGTGCGTTCGGCGACGAGCCGCACGCCGAGATCCTTGGCGTGCTCGGCTTCGCCGACCTCGCTCGTCGCCGCGGTCCAGCGCAGGTGATAGAGGGTCGCCTCCGCCTTGCGCACCTGCGTCGCGACGTTGCGATAGCGCACGGCCTGGCGCGCCTGCTTCTTCAGCGCGTCAACCTGGTTGGCGAGCTGGACGATGACGTCTTCGAGACGCTGCAGGTTGGTCTCCGCAGCGCGCAGCCGCAGCTCGGCCTCGTGCCGGCGCGCATGCAGCCCAGAAATGCCGGCAGCTTCCTCGAGCACCCGGCGGCGCTGCTCCGGCTTGGCCTGGATGATCTCGCCGATGCGGCCCTGGTGCACGAGGGCGGGGGAGCGGGCGCCGGTCGAGGCATCGGCGAACACCATCTGCACGTCGCGGGCGCGCACTTCGCGCCCATTGACGCGATAGGCCGAGCCGGACTCGCGCTCGATACGCCGCGTGATGTCGAGCTCGTCGAATTCGTTGAAGGCTGAGGGCGCCGAGCGCTCGTGGTTGTCGATGAGGATCGAGACTTCCGCGGTGTTGCGCGCGGGGCGATTGTTGGAGCCGTTGAAGATGACGTCGTCCATGCTCGCCGCGCGCATGGATTTGTGCGAGCTCTCGCCCATCACCCAGCGCAACGCTTCGACGAGATTGGATTTGCCGCAGCCGTTCGGACCGACGACGCCGGTCAGTCCCGGCTCGATCAGGAAATCGGTCGGCTCGACGAAGGATTTGAAGCCGAGAAGCCGCAACCGCGTAAGCTTCATGGCTCAAGCACCTCCGTGCGCGGCGGGAATCCGCGCCGGCCTGTTAGAGAGAGTCCAAATCCGTTCCAGGCGGTGGCCCAGATCATCGTTTCCATATGCCGCATCGGCCGGGAGAATGAATCGGCGCGTCCGCCGAAACAAGGCAGGCGCCGCGTTGTCCAAACCTTTTAGCGCCGCTTACGTCGAAATTGCGGCTGGCGCCGAGTTCCAGGGAGGGAAAAAACCCTTATCAGCTCTTGAGATAGGGGTCGATGAGTTCGGCCATCTTCTCAATCGGCTGGTCACCGGAGACCCGCTTTCCGTTGATGAAAAAGGTCGGTGTTGAGTCGACGCCGAACTTTTCCATCGCCCGTTGGCGCACGGAATCGATGCCGTCGACGATCTTCTGATTCGCCAGGCACTCGTCGAAGCCCTTGTCGGTGATCCCGGCCTGCTTGGCGAAACCGCGCAGCACGTCCTCGACCTTGTCCTTGGGCGCGCTGAACAGCAGGTTTTGCTTGGTCAGCATCAGGTCGGCGAAGGCGAAGTAGCGGCTCTTGTCCTTCTCTCCGGCGCAGCGCGCCAGCATGAAGCCGGCGAGCCCGACCGGATCGCCTTCGAAGGGGAATTCGCGCAGGATGTAACGCACCTTGCCGGTGTCGATGTAGCGCTTCTTCAGCTCCGGGAAGGTGGTGGACTGGAAATGCGCGCAGTGGCTGCAGGTCATCGAGGCATATTCGATGATGGTGACCGGCGCCTTGTCGGAGCCCATGACCATGTCGCCGAGCGGGCCGGGGACGGCGAGGTCAGCGGTGGACACCGTTTCATCCTTTGCGCCAACAGCAGCGAAGGCGGGCAGGGTGGTTCCTGCCGCGAAGGCGGCTGCGGCGAAAACCGCCGTGGCGGTGGTCTCGAAAAATGCGCGGCGGCTAATGGTCAAAGCGAGCTCCTGTGCGTATCCGGCGTGGGTAAGCTGATAGCTTAAATGTGGCAAGGATACGAGCCCAAGACCTTGATTTGGCTCACTTCCGCTTGATGGATGCCCCGAGCCGCGCAAGCGCCTGCCGCAGTTCCGCATTTTCCACCGTCGGCAGCTTCTCCGCGATGGCGGCAACTGCCTCCGCGTCTGGCGGCTTCGGCGCCTGCCGCGGCGTGCGTCGCGACAGCGGCGCCTGGCGCAGTGCAATGCGTCCCACGGCCTGCCAGCCGAAGAAGCGGTTGACCCGTTCCAGGATCACCGCCAACTGGTGCTGGATCTCCAGCGCCGCCGGCCCTTCGACCCGCAGCATCAGCGTTGCCGGCTCGGGAGGCTCGTCGCCTTGCGGGCGGGACCATTTGATCTTCATCGGCTCGCAATGCGCGGCGATCTCGGAGCCGACAATATCGGTCCAGCGGGTGATCAGCTCGGTCGAGGCAAAACCCTGCTTGGCGAAAGTCTCGTTGAGCGTCCCGCGTAGGAGCTCGGACAACGGCCGGGGAAAACTGCGCGAGGGCTTGTTCATGAAGGGACGCGTCCAGTGCGGCGAATTTGAAGTTCCTGCAGCATTTGTTGCAATCTCCCTCAGGAACTTCAAATTCAAAGCCGCACTGGAATCGAATAAATTGCTAGTGCTCCTTTGTTTCCGAAGTTCGCTTGGAGCGTGCGGCAATGCGGGGCGAACTTCGGAAACGGAGCACTAGTCAGATCGAAGGCATGAGCCTAGCAGCCGAAGCGGGCAGGAAAAAGAAATCCGTCGTGCCCAGCGCGCAGGAGCCGGCCGCTATGCTGCTCGCCTGGTACGACCGCCATCGCCGCAGCCTGCCCTGGCGCGCGCCCCCCGGCGTTGCCGCCGACCCGTATCGCGTCTGGCTTTCCGAGATCATGCTCCAGCAGACCACGGTGCGCGCGGTCGCGCCTTATTATATGCGCTTCACCGAAAAGTGGCCGACGGTCGAAACCCTGGCCAATGCGTCGCTCGATGATGTGCTGCGCGCCTGGGCCGGGCTTGGCTACTACGCCCGCGCCCGCAACCTGCATGCCTGTGCGCAGGCCGTGGTCGCACGGCATGGCGGCGTCTTCCCGCGCAGTGAGGAAGCGCTGCGCACGCTGCCCGGCATCGGCGCCTATACCGCGGCGGCGATCGGCGCGATCGCCTTCGATGCGCCAGCGGCCGCCGTCGACGGCAATGTCGAGCGGGTGATCACGCGGCTTTACGCCATCGAGGAGGAGCTGCCGGCGGCGAAGCCGCGCGTCCGCGCAGAGGTCGAGGCGCTGCTGCCCACCGCGCGCACGGGAGATTTCGCGCAGGCGCTGATGGACCTCGGCGCCACGCTGTGCACGCCGAAGAAGCCGTCCTGCATCCTCTGTCCATGGATGCAAGGCTGCGCGGCGCGTGCACGCGGCGATGCCGAAAGCTTTCCGCGCAAGGCCGAGAAGCGCGAAGGCAAATTGCGCCGCGGGGCCGCCTTCGTCGCGGTGCGTGCCGACGATCATGTGCTCGTGCGCACACGGCCGGAGAAGGGGCTCCTCGGCGGCATGACCGAAGTGCCCGGGAGTGCGTGGGCAACGGCATATAAAGAGAAGGATGCAGTTGCTGCAGCGCCGAAATTCCCGCGTGCCGTCGCTTGGCGTCGCATTCCCGGCGTCGTGACGCATGTGTTCACGCATTTCCCGCTGGAGCTTGCGGTGTTCATCGCGAAAATCCCGGCAAAGACGTCGGCGCCCGCCGAGACGCGGTGGGTGCCGCTTGCCCACGTTTCGGACGAGGCGCTGCCCAACGTCATGCGCAAGGTGCTGGCGCATGCAGTCGACGGGCGAAAGACCCGTATCGCGCGAAGGTGATCGCGCTGCTGCTTTAGTCTGGCTCGACGGCCGCATTCGCGCGGCGGTAGCATTCCCGCCAATAAAGCCAATAAGTGAAGCTCAGGGGGGACGCCATGGCCATTTCGCGCCGTGATTTTCTTTGCACTGCCGGTTCTGCCGCACTCGCCGCCGGGCTCGCCGCGCCCGCGCGCGCGGCGATGGGGCCGAACGACAAATACGACCTTGTCATCAAGGGCGGCGACGTGCTCGATCCGAGCCAGAACCTGCGCGGGCGCCGCGACATCGGCATTCGCTTCGGGCTCATCGAGGCGCTCGAGGCCAACATCCCGGTCGAGAAGGCGGTGAACGTCCTTGACGTCTCCGGCAAGCTGGTGACGCCGGGGCTTATCGATCTGCACACGCATGTCTATCCCTACGGCTCGGCGATCGGCATTCCCGCCGACGAGCTGGTGCCGTTCCAGTGCACCACGACCTGCGTCTCCGCGGGCGACGCTGGTGCCAACAACTTCGCCGCCTTCCGCCGCTATGTCGTCGGGCAGACGCGCACGCGGCTTTATGCCTTCGTGCACATCGCCAATGTGGGGTTGACGCCATTCCCGGTGGCCGAGCTCTATAATATCGATTTCGCGCAGGTGGATGCCTGCGCGCGGACGGTCGCGGAGAATACCGACATCGCCATCGGCGTGAAGGTGCGCATGTCGGAGAACGTGATCGCCAAGCATGGCGCCGAGCCGCTCAAGCGCGCGATCATGGCGGCGGAGAAGGCCGGCACCGGCGGCCGCGTGATGTGCCATATTGGCGGCGTGGAGACGCGCGAACTGATGACGCAGATCCTCGACCTGCTGCGTCCCGGCGACATCCTGACGCACTGCTATTCCGGCGCGCCGAATATGTCGGGCGCTTTCACCAATATCATGCAGGACGGCCGCATCATCCCGGCGGCGCTCGCCGCCAAGCAGCGCGGCGTCATCTTCGACGTCGCCCATGGTGGCGGCAGCTTCGATTTCACCGTCGCGGAAGCGGCGCTGGCGCAAAACTGTCCGCCGAACACCATCTCGTCCGACATCCACGTGTTCTCCGGCAATTCGCCGGGCGTGCCGTATCTCACCAACGTGATGTCGAAGTTCATGGCGCTCGGCTTCACGCTCGAGCAGGTCGTCGCCATGGCCACTGTGGCGCCGGCGAAGATCATCAATCGCGAGCCGAAGATCGGCACGCTGCAGGTCGGCGCGCCCGGCGATGTCGCGATGATGGAGCTGGTTGAAGGACCGGTGAGCTTCGTCGACACGCGCAACAACAAGCGCGACGGCAAGGCCTATCTCAAGCCGGTGCAGACCGTGCGCGGCGGCATCGTCTTCGGGCGGCCGTACTCTTCGCCGTTCGCGGTGAGGTGAGGCGCGGTTGTTTGCTCCGTCCTCTGCCACACTCTCCGCCGTCATGCTCGCGAAAGCGGGCATCCAGTAGTCACTGAAGTCTCGGTGAGCACTGGATCATCCTCTTTCGCGGATGATGACGCCGAGTGTGTGGCTGGCGTTGAGCGCATCTCATCCGATTCACAATGTCAAACAGCCTGCAACAGCCAACGCTGCGCACCTTCGACGGCGTCGATTTTTTGAAAATCAGCGCCGTTGGAAGACCAAGGGCGCGCGGGATGTCCGTGATCCGCCGGGATCTACGGGCCTTCGCCGGACGAAGGCTCCTTCGCTCCGGAAAGCGAAGGCAAAGTTGGTAGTGCCGCAGGTCTCGTCAGAGACGAACATCCCGCGCGCGATGGGTTACGGCTTGTTCGCGGGCCCCCGGAGGCAAAACCGTTGCTGACCTCCGCTGCGGGGCTGCAGGAGATTTCGCTCCCCACACCACTCATAACGCCGGGGCCTCCGGCGCCAGGACCTTCGCGACTTGGGCCGCCGATCTCCTTCGGGAGTGTTGCCCGATCTCCACCGGCCATCGCCGCCCTTCCCGCATCAGTGACACTGCAGATGCCCCTTGGAAGTAGGAAGGGATGATTCTGATGTAGCAGAGCGAAATGCGCGCGCCAGAAATTTCTTGCGAGTTACCAACGCTGTTCCCGATATTCTTGCTTATCAACAGTCAGAGCAACAGCGACATGCTGCTGACGCTTGCGGCTTGGGTAAGCTCTACGATCGCATCCGTGCGTTGCATTTGCAGCGGCGCGCCGGCCGAGCCGAACGGCTCGAGCGCGAGCTTCACCGCGTAATAGGGCTGCATGCCGAACACGGCGGCCTGCGCGGAGCCGAGTTGCATCCCGAAAGCCAGCGCGCAGGCGAGCGCTGCCGCCAAAAGCGAGATCGCACGTTGAAGAATGCTGTCGGTCACGGCACGCCCCCACGACGGGGCGTTCGCCGGCTTGGCGCCGGTCTCCCCCGTCCTGCGGGAATTTCAATACGCTGCGAGCCGCCGCCGGACGCTTAAGAAGTGCCCGTTTTGCAGGGATTTTATGCATGTCGGTGAAGGCACGGAAAATCCGGTCGATACAATTTGAACGATGCGTGCGCGCGCATGGCAAACAAACCGTAAATGCGGGTTGCCCGTCGCGGGGCGCGCCATATGATGCGCCGCCGTATTATTGTCGGCGCATGATCTTGTCCGAAAACCGGTGCCCACTTTTCGGGATCATGCGCTAATGAAGAGGCTGCTGATGACCGAACCCGACTGGATGCCGCACCAACGTTATCCCGATCCGGCGGTGAAGATGCTCGATCCGCGCTTCGCCAAATACAGGCTGGCGCTGGCGAGCGTGGAGCGGCTCGCAACCGGCATGCGCTGGAGCGAGGGGCCGGTTTATTTCGGCGATGCGCGCTGCGTGTTGTGGAGCGACATCCCCAATAACCGCATCATGCGCTGGGACGAAGATTCGGGCGCGGTCAGCGTCTACCGCAAGCCCTCGAACAACGCCAACGGCAACACCCGCGACCGCGTCGGGCGGCTCGTCACCTGCGAGCACGATGCGCGCCGCGTCACCCGCACCGAATATGACGGCTCGATCACCGTCATCTGCGACAGCTATCAAGGCAAGAAGCTCAATTCGCCGAACGACGTGGTGGTGAAATCCGACGGATCGATCTGGTTCACCGATCCGCAGTTCGGGATTTTGAGTTACTACGAAGGCCACGTCGACACGTCCGAGCTGCCGATGAACGTCTATCGCGTCGACGGCAAGACCGGCGTCGCCAGCGTGGTCGCCGACGGCATCAATGCGCCGAACGGCCTCGCCTTCTCGGCGGACGAGAAGAAGATCTACATCGTGGAATCGCGCAGCGAGCCGCGACGGATTTTGGTCTACGACGTCGTCGGCGAGAGCACGCTGAAGAACGGCAAGGTGCTGATCGACGCCGGTCCGGCCGGCACGCCGGATGGATTTCGCGTCGACGTCGACGGCAATCTCTGGTGCGGCTGGGGCATGGGCACGGCGGAGCTCGACGGCGTGCGCGTGTTCGCGAGCGACGGCACGCCGATCGGACACATCGATCTGCCGGAACGTTGCGCCAATCTCTGCTTCGGCGGCCGCTATCGCAACCGGCTGTTCATGGCTGCGAGCCACTCGCTCTACGCGCTTTATGTGAATGTGCAGGGCGTCGCAGGGGGATGAGTGATCGTACGACGCTGCCGCCTTCACCTCTCCCCGCGTGCGGGGAGAGGTCGACGCGCGAAGCGCGGCGGGTGAGGGGGCATCGCCGTGATACTGAGCGCTTACAGTTGCCCCTCACGCGGCTCGCTGCGCTCGCCACCCTCTCCCCGTAAGAACGGGGAGAGGGAAGGAGCGGAGAGGTTTCGGAATTTCAACAAGGAGAAAACGACAATGAGCATTCAACGACACGATACCGGACCACGCATGAGCAAGGCGGTGGTGAACGGCAACACTGTTTATCTCGCCGGCATCGTCGCCGAAAATCCCAAGGGCAAGAGCATGACCGATCAGACCAAGAGCATCCTCGGTCAGATCGACGGCTTTCTGGCCAAAGCCGGCACCGATAAGAGCAAGCTGCTCTCGGCCAATATCTGGATCACCGACATGGCGAATTTCGCCGAGATGAACGCGGTGTGGGATGCCTGGGTGTCACCCGGCAATACGCCGGCGCGCGCCACGGTGCAGGCCGGCCTCGCCTCGCCAGACTACAAGGTCGAGATCATGGTGGTCGCGGCGAAGTGACCTGACGCCGGGCGGGATGGCGCCCCGGCCACCCCGCCTGGCGACCAGCCGCACGCGGCCGATGTAGCACAATCGCCGGCGAGCATCGGACGCGAAACACAGGAATCATCACGAACCAGAGAGCGGCGGCTGATCGCGCTCTCGCGCCGTTGTGTTTGGACCGTGACGCAAGCGCCTGCCTAAAGTGCGAAAAGCGTCATTGGACTGCAACGAATTCATCCGACGCTCGTTCTGCCAGAGCAGGGGCCAATGGCGAATCGCAATACCCGCATTGTCAGTGTGGAACGCCGCCCGCCGGCCGGTATTGGCGCAGCGGCGCCATCGGCCGGAGACGCCGTGCCGCGGCTTGCCGAACGAGCGCTGACCGAAGCCATCGAGGGGCTTGCCAAGCGCTGGCAGGCGCGGCACGGGCGCGAGCCGGTCTGCGTCTCCCATTGGAATCCATCCGACGATTTTGTCCGCAGTCTGCGCGCGCGGCTGCCGACCGCGCAGTCGTTCGAGGCGGCGCTCGCCGCACACGACCCGGTACCGTACCGGCATTCGCATATGCTGCCGGCGCTCGGCGCGGTGGTGAAGAAGCTCGGGTTTTCCGCTGAACGCGACGCCGCGCTGATCACTGAGAATGGGACGAGCGCGATCGCGGCAGTCGCCAACTGGCTCAAGCTCAACGGCGTCAGCGAAGTCACCCTGCTGACGCCGTCCTACTACACGACGCGCTATCATCTGCGCCGGCTTGGCATCGTGGTGCGCGAGCGTCCGCTCATCCGCAGCGCGGACGGCACCTATGCACTGCCGCACGACCTCGAGGCCGGACGCGGGCGCGCGTTATGGCTCACGAGCCCGGTCTATTCCACCGGCGTCTATGCGCGGGAGGCGGACGCTGCGACGCTGCGGCGGCTTGCCGATCAAGGCGCGCTCATTGTCGCCGACGAGGTGATGGCATTATGGCCAACGGCGATCGCGCAGGCGCTCGGCGGACATCGCAATTTCGTCGGCATCTATGCGCCGCACAAGTCGATCTGCGTCAACGGCATCAAGTTCGCCGCTATTGTCTTCCATCCGCGGCAGCAGGCGGCATTCAGCGACTGGGCCGAAGTGCTGTCCGGCGCGCTCGGCTTCGGCGCCGTCGTCGCGGTGGAGCATTTCGTCAGCCCCGCGTTCGATCGCTATCGCGCCGAGTTCCTGGCGCTGACGCGGCAAGCACGACACTGGCACGACGGCCTGGTCGCCGGCTTCGGCGATGTCATCAAGACCGATGCCGGCTCGGACGGGCATTTTCTCATGGTTTATGTGCCGGCGCTCGACGCGCGGCTTGGCGAGGATATCAATTTCCTCGGCGAGATCCTCGAGGCAGCAGGCTGCACAGTCGTCCCCGCCATGCACAGCGGCTTCGACGCGCAATGCGGCTTCTGCTTCCGCATCAATCTGGCAAGGGACTCGGACGATTTCCGCGCGGCGCTGCCGAAGCTTTACAAATTTCTTCAAGCCGCGGCTGCCGCTCCGGCGGAGCTACGCGCGAGCGTCGCGGCGCGCGCTTAAGCTTTTTGTTGGCGCATGATCTTATCCGAAAACCGGTGTCCACTTTTCGGGATCATGCGCTAGATCCCGCTGAACCAGTTGAAGCCTTCCTTCTCGTAATAGGTCGGGGTGTGCTCGTTGGTGACTTCCATCGACACGATCCATTTCGGATTCTTGAAGCCGAGCTTGGTCGCGGTGCGCAGCCGCACCGGGAAGCCGAACGGATCGGTGATCGGCTCGCGCGCGTATTTGGTGGCGAGGATGGTTTGCGGATGCAGGGCGGTCGCCATGTCGATGCTCTCGGTATAGTCGTCGGCGCAGCGGAAGAAGATGTATTTGGCGGTGAGGTCGGCGCCGACGCGCTCGAGAAAGGCGCGCAGGTTAGGTCCGGACCACTGGCCGATATATTCCCAGCCCTCAACGCAGATGTGCTTGACGATGAGCTCCTGCTCGGGCAGCGCATAGAGCTCGGCCGCGGTCCACGACTTCTTGTTCTCGATGCGGCCGGCGAGCTCGAGCTTCCAGCCCGCGACATTGACCGGCTTCACCTCCTCGATGTCGTAGAAGGCATTGAAGCGCGGCGGCTTCACCACCTGCGCCTCGCTGTAGGTCGGAGCGAGGTGATTGGGCCGGAAGATCACCGACTGCACCTTGTCGTTCCAGTCCGAGACCGCGCGCAGCGCCGTCTGCACGTGCTCCTCCTCGCTGACGTCGCAGCCGGTCAGGAACGCGAGCGCGCCGAGGGAGAGCGCCCCGCGCAGCACTTTGCGGCGGTCGATCGCCTCGATGAGCGGCTTGTGCTGGCGCAGGATGCCCTGGCTGGGGCCGCGCCTGGGGCGGAAGATCGAAGGTGACGGCGAGCGGATCATGGCGCGGCCTCCAGGGACTTCCCGTGCCTGTCGACGCGCGGGCCGCCGGTAAGCATGTTGACGATGGTGCGCGGCACCACCAGCGCCAGCGCCACATGGACGATGACGAAGCCGACGATGGCGCTCATGCACAGGAAGTGCACCAGCCGCGCGGTCTGGAAATTGCCGAATAGCGTGAGCAGCTCGGAGAACTGGATCGGCTTCCAGATGGCGAGGCCGGAGAGCACGATGACGACGCCGACGCAGAGCACGCCGATATAAAGGAGCTTCTGCACGGCGTTGTAGACGGTGAGATCGTCATGCGCGAGATGCAGGCGCAGCGTGTCCTTGATGGTGGCGATGATGTCGCGTACGCGGACCGGCAGCAGCATGCGACGGAAGCGGCCGCTGGCAAAGCCGTAGGTCAGGTACGCAAGGCCGTTGAGGAAGATCAGCCACATGCCGAAGAAGTGCCACTGCAGGCCGTGCTGTGCCCATTTGCCGATGGTGAGCGCCTCGGGGAAATGCAGCCAGCCGAAGATCACTTCGTCGTTGTAGATCTTCCAGCCGCTGCCGATCATGATGAACATGGCGACCGCATTGATCCAGTGCATGATGCGCACGGGAAGCGGGTGCAACTTGTGCGCCTTGGCGATGTCGGTTTTCATGCGTCTCCCCCGCGTGCGTTCCCAGCACGCGCAGGCAGGTTACGGGTGCAAGCGACTCTGAGCAATGGCGCGCGGGTCACACTCACGTGGGCTTTGCTCGCGCTGATATAAAATTCCTGTGTAATGCTCGCGAGCGCCAAGCGGTGCTATGGTTGCGTTGAGCCATCAAGGAGTCGAGGGAGGTTCCATGTTGACGCGCAGAGCCATCGCCGTGGCCGGCCTCGCTTCGCTGTTCGCATTGGACGTGGCCAAGGCCGTGAACGAGCCGCCGCCGGCGCCGCCGAATCCGGTCGAGACGCCGGAGGCGCGCTTTGAGCGACGCTTTCCGCAGAAGGTGCGGGTCGGCGACCTCATCGGCCTGCCGATGCTCGACGACGACGACGTGACGCTCGGCCATGTCCGCAAAGTGGTGCGCACGCCGCAGGGCAAGATCAAGCTGATCGTGTCTTACAGCCGCTGGTTCGGCTGGTTCGGCCGGCCGGTCGCGGTGCCGATCGAAGCCGTGGCGCTTCTCGCCCGACAGATCGATTCGCTCGACATGCAGCCCGCGGACTACGCGAAGGCGCCGACCTGGATGGAAGGCACGGACCAAGCGATCCCGGACGACGAGATCATCCGCATTGGGTTGGCGCGGCGTTAGCGCGCAGTGTTCGATGAAGACGTTTATGGCCTTATCGCAAATAGCGATATTGCGTTTGACGAGTTTGCCATCATGCCGCGCAGGGAATACGAGCAACTGGCGGCAAAGGCCGCTGAAGCTGATGAGGATGCGGGCACCGCTCGCCTGGTGGCGCGCGCGCGGCGCGAAGTTGCCGCGGGCGCACCGTTGATTCCCAAGGAGGTTGCTGATCGGATCGCCGATGGCGAGAACCCGATCCGCGTGTTGCGTGAGTGGCGCGATAAGCCGCAAACCTATATCTCGTTTAAGACCGATATCGGCCAAGGCTATCTTTCCGATCTAGAAAATGGCCGTCGCAAAGGGACAGTGGAGGCGCTTCGGCGCATCGCGCAGGTGCTCGAGATGCTGTTGACAGATTAGCGAGCGCGATAAATCCGCCAGCGCTCCGGTTGCTCCTCGACAAGTGTGTAGAGCGCACTCTTGGCGAACGGATCGTTGTGCCAGGCGCCGTCCTGCGGCGTGACCACGACCACCTTGCAGTGATAACGCAGCGCCAGGTCGCGCAGGTCGTCCGGCTCGGGCTTGCCAGCAAAGACGCGGCGGAATTGCGCCTCGAGCTCTTCGATGCGCGCCAGCGGCAGCGGCGCGAACGGCAACGCCAGCTCACGGCCAGCGTAACAGGAGCGGCGGTCGGCAAAGAGCGCCCACGAGATGTTCGCCGGCCAAGTGGTTACCTTGTCGAAGAGCGCGGGATTGTCCGCGACGCGCTCGTCCGGCGCGGTGTGGCGGCGCACCGCGTCCCACAGCGCCGGGGCCTGCGCGAAGGCCTGGCCCTGCACCGAGGGCCAGCCGCGCAGGTTCTCGCGCATCAGGTCGGCAGAGTCGATCAAACCGAGCGCGAGCAGCACCAGCGCGCCGGCAGCGGCGAAGCGCGCTGGCCGGGTGAGCCAACGCGCGAGCCCGACCGCGGCGAAGATAATCAACACCAGCACACCGGGCAGCACAGCGCGCCAGCCGAGGTCGTTGTTGTCGGCGAGCGTGAAAGCCAGCACCGACGCGGTGAGCAGGCTGACAGCGATGAGGCAAGTCAGCGCCAGCACGCCGTCCTTGATCGGCGGTGATGCCGGCGTCCGCAGCACGGCCACAAGCGCGGCGACCCCCGGCAGGTAGATCTCGGGAAACTCGATGAGCAGCTGGATCAGCCAGAACGCCGGGATGTCGAGCAGGTGGCGAAGCGGCTCCGGCACCCAGACGTTGAGCACAGGAAACGGCGTGAGCTCGATCGGATGCGCAATACCACGCGCGGCGGCGCCGACGAGCTGCGCGCGCAGGAATGGCAGGCTCAAGATCGCGGCAATGACGGCTGCGATGGCCAGCATCAGCAGCGGGTCGCGTTTTTGCGGCGCCCGAATGAGCAGCGCGGCCGCCATGACCGCGTAAGCCATGGCGCCCACGATGCCGCCGACCCAGATCGAGCTCTGATAGGCGGCCGCGATCGAGGCTCCGAGCACAAGCGCGATGAGCAGCGACGGCGATCGGATCAGACGGGCGAGGAGCAGCGCGGAGATGACGACGCATGTGGCGGACGCGACATGCTGCGGGGCCCAGCTTGATTGAAACAGCCAGCCGGCAAACCCGGTCGGCGGTATCAGCACAGACTGGATTGCATCGGCGCCGAGCGTGTGATCGAGCGCGAAATGCAGCGAGCCAGCGAAGGCGAGGGGCACGACGAGAATGCCGGCGAGCGGCCGGCCTGCGATCCAGGTCGCGATGCCGGCGAGGAGTGCGAGGGAGGCGAAAGCGGTGAAGCCGGTGAGCGCGATATCCGCCGTCCAGCCGTGGACGCCGGTGAGCACCGAGAGCTCGGCGGCCGCGAAGTGCCACAGATAGTAATAAGCAAGCGGCAGCGACGCTGCCGGCTCGGCGAACACCGGATCGACCGGGGGCACGCCGGCGCGTGCCATCTCGTCGATCAGCGCGATCTTGGAATGGTCGAAGATGGGCGGCGCCAGCGCTACGCCGCCGGCGGATATTTTCGGCAGCAGCGCCGCGCCGATCAGCGCAGCGGCCACTGCGGCCAAAGCGTAGGTCAGCGGCGGGACCCGCGGTCCCTCGAGCTTTTCCGCCGGGCTCTTCGCCAGTACGGCGATGGCAACGACGAGCGGCAGCAGGAAGCCGGCGGCGACCGTCCAGACCTGCATCCCGATGGCGGCGAAGAGCGGTAGTGCCAGCACGCTGTGGACCGCGAAGCCGAGCGCCGGCGCCATCGGCAAGGCCAGCGCCGGCGGCACCATGCGGCGACTCAGCGCATAGCCCGGCGCGCCCCAGAGAACGAGCGCGGCGAAGGCGCAGAGGATGCAGGCAGCGATCGAGGGCATGGCGCCGGCACCTTAGCTCACCGTCAAGAAAGCGCCCAACGTCCCCGCCGCAACTTTTGTCGAGCCGGCGAACGAAATCGCTCACTGCTTGTTGAAACCCGGTTGAGCTTAGGCTCATGTAAAGGTGCCGTTGTTTTGGGGGCGAGATTGAACACCGTCGCCGTCGCCATCGTCTGCAAGACGCCGATGCCCGGCCGCTCGAAGACACGGCTGTCGCCGCCGTTGCGGCTGGACGAATGCGCGGCGATCTCGGCCTGTTTCATCCGCGACCTCACGGCTACCATCGCCGAGCTCGCTGAAGACGGCGACGTCACCGGCTACGCACTCTACACGCCGCATGGTTCGGAGGCTGCGCTGCGCCTATTGCTGCCGCGCGGGCTCGATCTGCTGCTGCAGGGCGAGGGCGATCTCGGCGCGCGGCTCCTTCAGGGCACGGTCGACCTCCTCGCGCGCGGGCATGCCGGGGCGATCCTGGTCAATTCCGATTCACCGACGCTGCCGAAGGCGATCCTGCGTGAGGCCGCCGATGCAGTGCGCCGCGGCGACAACGTGACGCTGAGCCCCGCCGTCGATGGCGGCTATACGCTGATTGGCCTGTCGCGGCCGCGTGCGCGGCTGTTTGCTGATATTCCCTGGAGCACCGAAGCGGTCTATCAGCTGACGCTCGATCGTGCGCGCGAGCTCGGCTTGTCCGTTCTCAATGTCCCGGCGTGGTACGACGTCGACGACGCGGCCTCCTTCGCAATGCTGGAAGCTGAGCTTGCCGGCACACCACCGTCCTTCGCGACGCTTGCCGGCGCGCCGGCGCCGGCAACGCGGCAGTTCGTGCGTGCGCGCAACGCGGCCTTGGCCGTTTAGCGCGATGCGGTTTCCCTCCGGCGACAAGATCGTGTCCGTGGTGATCCCGTGTCTCAATGAGGAGGCGCCGATCGCCGGCGTGGTGCGCGAGGTGCTGGCGCAGCAGGTGGATGAAGTCGTTGTCGTTGACAACGGCTCGACGGACAAGACCACCGAGCGCGCGGCTGCCGCGGGCGCCCGCGTGATATCGCAGCCGATCCGTGGCTACGGCCGCGCCTGCGCCGCGGGACTGGCCGCGGTGCGCGCCGATGCCGAGGTCGTCTGCTTCCTCGATGGCGACGGCAGCGATGTTCCTGAATTTCTTCCGGCGGTGATCGAACCGGTCGCCGGCGGGTCCGCCGATTTCGTCATGGGCTCGCGCCTGCGTGGAAAGCGCGAGCCCGGCAGCATGACGCCGCAACAGATCGTCGCCGGTTGGCTCGCGGGCGTGCTCATGCGCATCGCCTATGGCGTGCGCTTCACAGACATGTCGCCGTTCCGCGCCATGCGTCTCGACCGGCTGCGCGCGCTCGGCATGCGCGAGGAGACTTATGGCTGGAATCTGGAAATGCAGATGCGCGTCGCCGCGGCGCGCTTGCGCGTTGTGGAAATCCCGGTCGACCATCGCTGCCGCCGTGGCGGGGTTTCGAAAGTCTCCGGAAACCTCGTCGCCGGCCTGCAGGCGGCGTGGAAGATCGCCACCACATTCCTGCGGCTCGCTTTGGTCCAACGAAGGGCGTGATAGATGCTTGTCTTGCTCACCGGAGGTGCGGGCTTCATCGGCCGCCACGTGCTGCGCGAGCTGATCGCGCGCGGGCACGATGTCCGCGTGCTCGACTCGCTGCGTCCCGACGTGCACGCGAGCGGCAGCGGCAAGGATATCGCGGGGCTCATCGTCGCCGACATGCGCGACGCGGACGCCGTCGCGCGTGCGGTCGCGGGCGTCGAAGCCGTCATCCACCTCGCCGCCAAGGTGGGGCTCGGGGTCGATGTCGGTGATCTCCCCGACTATGCCTCGTCGAACGATGCCGGCAGCGCCGTGCTGCTCGCCGCCATGGCACGCGCCGGCGTAAAACGATTGACGCTCGCAAGCTCCATGGTGGTCTACGGCGAAGGTGTCGGACATTGCGCCGAGCACGGCGCGGTGCGGCCGGGCCCGCGCCTGGAGACGGCGCTGAAGGCGGGGCAATTCGAGCCGCCATGTCCGGTGTGCGGCCAGCCACTCGGCACTGCGCTGGTCGATGAGGATGCGCCAGCCGATCCGCGCAATGCGTACGCGATCAGCAAGCTGGCGCAGGAGCTTTACGCGACCACCTGGTCGCGCGCGACCGGCGGCTCGGTCGCGGCGCTGCGCTATCACAATGTGTATGGACCGGGCATGCCGCGCGACACGCCCTATGCCGGGGTCGCGGCGATCTTCACCTCGGCGCTGCGGCGAGGTGAGGCGCCACAAGTCTTCGAGGACGGCCGGCAGCGGCGCGATTTCGTGCATGTGCGCGACGTCGCCGCGGCGACGGTGACCGCCTGCGAGCAGCACGAGAATGGCGTGCGCGCTTTCAATGTCGGCTCCGGAACGCCGCGTACGGTCGGCGACATGGCGCGGGCGCTCGCCGATGCGCTCAACGGCCCGCGGCCGGTCGTCACTGGGCACTATCGTTTGGGTGATGTGCGCCACATTACTGCGGATTCATCGCGGCTGCGCCGAGAGCTTTCCTGGATGCCGAAAGTGGAGTTTGCCGACGGGATGACGGAGCTGGCGCGGATTTAGTTCGAATTTGCGCAAAGCTTCGCGCAACGCGAACTACACCAGCAGAATCAGGACCAGGATAGCGCTCGAAATAGTGACGGCGAACAAACCGTTGGCGGACCGCAAATCCATCTCAGTCTGAAAAGGCATGCGCCACCCCGGCGCTTGCCGACGCATTTGTCGCATAAGCAGGACACGCCACATGACCGCCTCTGGGATCGCGCCGCATTGTACAGGGTGCATTGGATCGCATCGGCGCCGTTAAGAAGCGCTTTGCGAGGCGCTAGGTGGTTTCACCTACGGCTAGGCAGCGCTCACAGGTCAATCATTTCTGCGCGCACCTTGGCGCGCAGCTCATCGATCAAGGTGAGACCCTTCGGCGTTTCCACGTGCCAGAAGGTCCAGCCGTTGCAGGCCTCGAGGCCTTGCGCGAGCGCGCCCATGCGATGGATGGAGCCGACCGCTTCGCCGAGCGACACGGCGCCGTCAGCGCGCACCAGGGCGCGATGCTTCTTTTTGGCGTCGACCAGGATGGCGCCGGCGGCGAGCAGCCCGCGCTCGATCAGCGCCGCGAACGGCACGCGTGGCGCTTCACGCGCGGTCATGAACGGAACGATGGAAGGCGAGGGGACCGGTTCGACGGCGGCGATGCGTGCCTGTGCGGCTTTGGCGTAAGCCGCTTCGCGCTCGAAGCCGACAAAGCGGCGGCCGAGGCGTTTCGCCACCGCGCCAGTGGTGCCGGTGCCGCAGAACGGGTCGAGCACGAGATCGTCAGGGCGTGAGGCGGAAAGGATGACGCGGGCGAGCAGCGCCTCCGGCTTTTGCGTCGGATGCAGCTTCTTGCCGTCGCGGCCCTTGAGCCGTTCCTCGCCGGTGCAAAGCGGCAGCGTCCAGTCGGAGCGCATCTGCACGTCTTCGTTGCCGGCCTTGAGCGCTTCGTAGTTGAAGGTGTAGCCCTTGCCGCCCGGTTCGCGCGCCGCCCAGATCAGCGTCTCATGCGCATTGGTGAAGCGCCGGCCGCGGAAGTTCGGCATCGGGTTGCTTTTGCGCCAGATCACGTCATTGAGGATCCAGAAGCCGAGGTCCTGCAGGATCGTGCCGACGCGGAAGATGTTGTGATAGGAGCCGATCACCCAAAGGGTCGCCGACGGCTTCATGGCGCGGCGGCAGGCGAGCAGCCAGGCGCGGGTGAAATCATCATAGGCTTGGAAGCTGGCGAACTTGTCCCAGTCGTCGTCGACCGCGTCGACGCGCGAATCGTCGGGACGCTTGAGATCGCCCTGGAGCTGCAGATTGTAAGGAGGATCGGCGAAGACGAGATCGACGCTTTCGGCTGGCAATTTCGACATCTCGGCGACGCAATCACCGGAGATGATGCGAGCGGTTTCGCCGGAGCCAGAAACTCCGCGGGGCGTCCGCATGGACGCCCCGCGACGCGACACTACCATGACTCAGGACTCTGACTCAGGGGACGCGGTCGGCGACGCGGGACCTACAAACCGACTGCGCGGATCATGACGCCGCAAGGTAAAAAACCGGTTTATTGATCGCGCGATCGACTAGGCAAATAATGCCGAGGCGGCCACATGAGCGAATGCCGCTGATCGGAATACCGGTTCTCATCAGCACTTTGGGTGCTAGATTCTGCCGTGTCCTGTTTCGGGACACGCGTGTGCAGCAGGAGACGAGCGATGCGCTGGGAAGATTTTCGCCGCAGCGACAACATCGAAGATGACCGCGACGGCGGTGGCGGCGGATTCGGCGGTGGAGGTGGCGGCTTCGGCATCCCGATGGGTGGCAGCGGCGGTCTCGGTATTGGCACGATCGTCGTGCTCGGCATCATCAGCTACGCGCTCGGCATCAACCCGATGTGGCTGATCGGCGGCGCCGAGGTGCTCAACCGCGGCGGCCAGTCGCAATACAATCAGCCGTATCAACAACAGCCGCGCTCGCACCGCACCGGCGCACCGACGGATGCGACCGGCCAATTCGTCTCCGCGGTGCTCGGCAACACCGAGGACGTGTGGACAGATATCTTCCAGAAGAGCGGGCAACAATACCGGGCGCCGCGGCTGCGGCTCTACAGCGGCGGCGAGCAAGGCGGCTGCGGCTACGCGCAGGCGGCCATGGGGCCGTTCTACTGCCCGAGCGACCAGCGCATCTATCTCGATACCTCGTTCTTCCGCGAGATCGAGCAGCGCTTCCGCGGCTGCAGCGGCGCCGCCTGCAAGTTCTCGCAGGCCTATGTGATCGCGCATGAGGTCGGCCATCACGTGCAGAACCTGCTCGGTATTCTGCCCAAGGCCAGTGCGGCGCAGCGTTCGGCTGGCGACAAGGCCGCCGCGAACCGCATCCAGGTGCGTGTCGAATTGCAGGCCGACTGTTTCGCCGGCGTGTGGGCGAACCGCTCGGAGGCGCGCAAGAGCTTCCTCGATCCGGGCGACATCGACGCGGCGCTGCAGACGGCAACCGCGATCGGCGACGACACGCTGCAGCGGAAGGCGCAGGGCCGCGTCGTGCCCGACGCCTTCACCCACGGCTCGGCGGAGCAAAGGAAGCGCTGGTTCTCGACCGGCTTCAAGGAGGGCAAGGTGTCCGCCTGCAACACGTTCCAGGCGTCGACGTTGTAGTGAGGTCGTTGTGAGAATGGCCGAGGACTCTCCGTTCCCCTCCCCCCACGTAGCGAAGCGGAGTGGTGGGGAGGGGTCAGGGGTGGGGGGATGATGCAAGCGCAAAGGTCGCGAAAAGATAAGCGGGTGCCTAACGCGAGGCGCCTGCGTCGCGATGCAACGGACGCCGAGCGCAAACTATGGGCGCGTCTGCGGCAGGCGTCGTTTGCGGGCACTCACTTCCGCCGCCAAGCCACGATTGGTCCGTACTTCGCCGATTTTGCGTGCCATACGCGACGGATCGTTATTGAGATCGACGGTGGGCAACACAATGAGGCTCGACGAGTCGTCGCGGATGAGCAGCGCACCGCCTATCTGCAGAAGCGCGGATATAAGGTGCTTCGGTTCTGGAATAATGATGTGATGGGAAACATTGAGGGTGTGCTTGCGTCGATTCAAGCGACGTTGACTGAACCCGAGATTGCCCCCCACCCCTGACCCCTCCCCACCGCTTCGCGGGGGGAGGGGAACGCATGCGGCGCGCTCTGCGCTCAACATCGAGAGAATGCCAATGCCCGGTATCGACGAAACCCGCAGCTTCGTGCCGCTGAAGATCGCGGTGCTGACGATTTCCGACACGCGCGATCTCGCCAGCGACAAGTCCGGGCAGACGCTCGCCGAGCGCGTCCGCGCCGCCAATCACATCCTCGCCGAGCGCGGCATCGTCACCGATGACGTGACCGCGATCCGGGGCCGCGTGAAGACGTGGATCGACGACCCGATGATCGATGTGGTGATCACCACTGGCGGCACCGGCTTCACCGGCCGCGACGTGACGCCGGAAGCGGTCGAGCCGCTGTTCGAGAAGCGCATGGACGGCTTCTCGGCGATGTTCACGATGATCAGCGTGCCGAAGATCGGCACCTCGGCAATCCAGACGCGAGCGACAGCCGGCGTTGCCGGCGCCACTTTCATCTTCTGCCTGCCGGGCTCGCCCGGCGCCTGCAAGGACGCCTGGGACGAGATCCTGGTGCACCAGCTCGACTACCGCTACCGCCCGTGCAATTTCGTCGAGATCCTACCGCGACTCGACGAGCATCTGCGCAGGCCGAAAGCGAAGGGCGCCACGGCATAGCGGCCGAATGCCGCCAAGACGCGGCGAAATTCTTCCTGCCGGAGCTCATTCGCCTTGCGTGCATAGTGCGCGATCACGTCGCCATTGATGGCGATCCCGCGCCGCTCGCTCACAACGTCAGATCCCAGGTCTCGCCGACAACGTCATTGCCCCAGCGGTGATAGGCCTCGCTGGCGGTGAGCGTGAAGCCCGCGTTCTGGTAAATCTTCCGCGCCGGGGTGAGCACGCTGTGCGTCCACAGCGTCATCTTGCGGTAGCCCGCCTGGCGCGCGAAGCGCAGGCACTCCTCGACCAGCCGCTTGCCGATGCCGAGCCCGCGCGCCTTGGGCTCGACGAGGAGAAGCCGCAGACGTGCGGTCTCCTCGCTGTCCTTGACCAGCATGACCGTGCCGACATTTTCGCCGTCGCGTTCGGCGATCCAGCAGCGCTCCCGCGCCGGATCGTTGTTGTTGGCGAAATCGGCGACGATCTGCGCGCACAGGCCTTCGAATGGCGCGGTCCAGCCGTATTCCTGCGCGTAGAGCACGCCGTGGCGGGTGATGATCCAGCCGAAATCGCCATGTCGCGGCTCGCGCAGCAGATAGGGCTCGCTGATATCGGGGCTTTCGCCGAGCAACTCCTCGATGTTGTGCATGGCGCCGACGAGCCGGGCCTGATCGGCCTCCGAGAGCTTGCCGAGCATTTCAGCAACATCTTCATCGGAACGCCGCTCATAGGGTGCGAACGTCTTCTGCCCCTTGGCCGTGAGCGTGAGCAATGTCTGCCGCGCGTCGGCGGCCGAGGCGGCGCGCTTGATCAGTCCGCTTTTCTCGAACTTGCCCAGCGTGCGGCTCAGATAGCCGGCATCGAGATCGAGCTTGCGCGCAATATCGGTCGCCGAGGGCGCATCGCCGTGCGCCAGCTCGTACAGAATCCGCATCTCGGTGAGTGAGAACGGGCTGTTGAGGAAGCCTTTGCGCAAAAGGCCGATCTGCCGCGTGTAGAAGCGGTTGAAGCGCCGCACGGTGGCGACGCGCTCCTTAAAAGTCTTTTCGGCGGAAATTCTGGCGTTGTCCAGCATATGGACAGCGTCAACTAATCACTTGACTGAGTCAAGTATATTAATCTAACCCCATGATCCCGCTGCGCAGCAGCGTCAAACGCCGCCGGCCGACGCGGCGCAGGAAGCCGGCTTCAGGGTTCTCGATGACCGGATGGCCGCCGAGGCTGCGGTAGAAGCTCTTGGCGATGAGCAGGCCCTGCTGTGGCCGGGGCCGCGCGCCCAGCGCCGAGGCGAGCAGGGCCAGCGCCTCGATCAGGACCGGGCGCGCCGATCCTGGCGCCGGCGCCTGGCGGAAAACGGCAGCAAGAGTCTCAGCTTTGCCGGCCAGCTGCGTTTGCTCGACAAAGCGTGCCACCTCGGTGACCCAGGTAACGTCCGGAACGCTGCCAGGGCGCAGAAACAAGAGCCAAGGCGAGCGGGCAGCGGCCGCCGCCTCGCCGAGCCGCGCACCGACGGAACCGGTCGACACCATGAGGCGGCAGCCGGCTTCCTCGGCGATCTCCGCGGTGGCATCGCGCGAGCCGCCGTCGGCGATGATCACCTCGGCGACGATGCCCGCCGTCGAGCCCGGCACCAGCGCGGCCAGCGTCGGTATCAGGGTGCGTTCCGATTCGTGGGTGTGAATGATCGCCGTCAGCATGCGGGGGTCGTCGGGAACATAAGTTGCCACCATATCATGTGGCAAAGCGTTGCCTGGACACGATTGGTCGAAAGAACTAACAGGCTCGCAAATCGTTCTTGTTATGTTCTCATGACCTCGCTAGGGTGCAGCCATGGCTCGTTCATCCGCAGCATTGAAGCAACCGCCGGCGTTGATGTCGTCGCTGCCCTCCGCGACGGCGGGAAAACCAGTGCCGTCGGATGGCGAGCCGAACCGGCCCCGGCGCAAATTCACGCCGACGCGGCCGGCCGACGATCTGACCGCGACGCCGGACACCACCGGGCTCCTCAACACGCAGGTCGATCGCGAGCGCCGGCGCGGCCGCGGCACGCAATCGAACGCAACCGGCCGCTACGAGCCGCTCGCGCGCGTCGCCTTCGATGACGGCTGGCGCAGCCTCGAGGATCTGCCGGCGTTCAAGACCACAGTGCAGGTCGATGCCACACGCAAGATCCTCACCCGCAACGACTCGCCGGATATTTCCTTCGACCGCTCGATCAATCCCTATCGCGGCTGCGAGCACGGCTGCGTCTACTGCTTCGCGCGGCCGACGCACGCCTATCTCGGGCTGTCGCCCGGCCTCGATTTTGAATCCAAGCTGTTCGTGAAGCCGGAAGCGGCGGAGTTGCTCGAGCGCGAGCTCTCCGCGCCTGGCTACGAGCCGCGCATCATCGCCATCGGCACCAACACCGATCCCTATCAGCCGATCGACCGCCGTTACCAGGTGATGCGGCGCATCCTCGAGGTGCTCGACAAAGCCGGGCATCCGGTCGGCATCGTCACCAAATCGGCGCTGGTGCTGCGCGATCTCGACATCCTCGCGCGCATGGCCGAGCGCAGGCTCGCCAAGGTCGCGCTCTCGGTGACCACGCTCGATGCGCAGCTCGCGCGCACGATGGAGCCGCGCGCGGCGACTCCGATGCGGCGGCTGGAGACGCTGCGGCGGTTGTCGCAGGCAGGGGTGCCGACGACGGTGATGGTGGCGCCGATCATTCCCGCGCTCAACGATCAGGAGGTCGAGCGTATCCTCGATGCCGCGGCCGCCGCGGGCGTCAAGGAGGCGGGCTATGTGCTGCTGCGGCTGCCGCTCGAAGTGCGCGACCTGTTCCGCGAATGGCTGATGACCAATTACCCGGACCGCTATCGCCACGTGTTCAAGCTCATCCGCGACATGCGCGGCGGCAAGGATTACGACTCGAGCTGGGGCAAGCGCATGAAGGGTTCCGGACCCTATGCCTGGATGATCGGCCGCCGCTTCGAGATGGCCTGCGAGAAATTCGGGCTGAACACGAAGAAAGTGTCGCTGACGACGGATCACTTTCAGCCGCCGCGCCCCGGCGCGCAGCAACTAAGCTTGTTCTGAGATGAGTGATCCGCAGGCGCGCCTGACGCTGATCACGCTTGGCGTCAATGATCTCGCACGCAGCACGGCCTTTTATGAATCCCTCGGGTTCGAGCGCAAAGCGCGCAAGGCCGGAGACGTAGCCTTCTTCGACGCGGGCGGCGTGGTGCTCGCGCTGTGGAGCCGGCAGAATCTCGCGAATGACGCCGGACTCGACGTGCAGGGCAGTGGCTTCCGCTCCACGGCGCTTGCGTGGAATGTCGGTTCCGAGGCCGAAGTCGAGGCGGCGATGCAACGTGTGACTGCGGCCGGCGGTCGTATCGTGAAGGCGCCGCAACGGGCGTTCTGGGGTGGGTACACCGCCTATTTCGCCGACCCTGACCAACATCTCTGGGAAGTCGCGCACAATCCCGGTTTTCCGTTCGACGAGCGCGGTTGTCTGATGTTGCCGGATTAGCGGCGCGTTTTCCCCATCATTCACATCCGCGAGTTCCGTAGTTGACGGCGACATCCCGGCGGGCGCACTCATCGCGGCATGCCGCGCACATCAGCCGCAGCCGTCCGCCTGCCGCTCAACGAGCCGGTGCTGCGTCCGTCGTTCCGGCGCGAGCGCGCGGCGATCAAGCGCGGCGTCTGGCCGGTCGCCGGCTGCGATGAAGCGGGCAGGGGACCGCTTGCAGGCCCGGTGGTCGCCGCCGCGGTGATCCTCGATCCCGACAAGATCCCGCGCGGGCTCAACGATTCCAAGAAGCTCGACTGCGAGGAGCGCGAAAAGCTTTACGCTAAGATCATGGCCAGCGCGCAGGTGGCGGTCGCCTTCGGTTCCACCGCGCGCATCGACCGCGACAATATCCGCCAAGCCTCGCTGTGGGCGCTCGCGCGCGCGGTGAAAGCGTTGCCGGTGCGCCCGCAGCTCGTCTTCGTCGATGGCATCGACAAGATCGATGTCGGCTGCGACTGCCAGGCGGTGGTGAGCGGCGACGCCCTGGTGCTCTCGATCGCTGCGGCCTCCATCATCGCTAAGGTCACGCGCGACCGGCTGATGACGCAGGTCGGCGCCGCGCATCCCGGCTACGGCTTCGAGCGGCACATGGGCTACAGCGTGCCCGAGCACTTCGCCGCGCTGCAGAGCCTCGGGCCGACGGTGCATCACCGCCGCACCTTCGCGCCGGTCGCCGCCAAGCTCGGGCTTCTCGAGGAGGCCGCCGACGAGGTGGTCGCAAGCGTGTTGCCTCTCTAGCACGCGTTCTTTATTCCTTTCTGCTCGCGTTCCATTGATGACCCCTCCGCGCGGGCCGAATGCATTACGTCTCCCTCATTGTCGAATTCCTGCGCGGGCGGCCTGCCTGGGTGTTCTGGATCGCGACGCTGAGCCAGGCCTTTCTCTGGTTTGCGATCCCATCGCTGTTCTACAGCGCGCCGCCGGGTGAGCTTCCCGCCATCCTCGCGATCGGCCACGAATTCCGCCTCGGCAGCGATCTCGGCCCGCCGCTCGCCTTCTGGTGCGCCGAATGGGCTTTCCGGCTCGGCGGCGCGGTCGGCGTCTACCTGGCTGCGCAAATCTCCATCGTCGTCGCCTTCTGGGCGGTGTTCTCCCTCGGGCGCGCGATCGTCGGCACGCGCCACGCGGTGCTCGCGATCCTGTTCATGACCGGCATCGCCGCCTTCAACGTGCCGAGCCCGGAATTCGGGCCCTCGATTCTGGCGCTGCCGTTCTGGGCCCTGTCGCTCTTGTTTTACTGGCGCGCGGTTGGCCTCGGTCAACGCGGCGCGTGGTTCGTGTTCGGCGTGTGCATGGGTCTGCTGCTGCTGAGCTCTTATCTCGGCGTGATCCTGCTCCTGCTGCTGTTGATCTACACCGCAGCGAATCCACGCGGCTGGTCGGAATTCAGGCATCCCGAACCGTGGCTGGCACTGCTGCTGATCATCTTCGTTGTGTTGCCGCATGTCGGCTTCATCGAGTGGTCGCCTGCGCTGGCGCTCAACGCCATCGGCTTGGATGCAACACCGATGCTGCACGTCAGCGCCTCAGCGGCGCTACGCCTCATCGCCGCCGTGCTGCTCACGCATCTCGGCGTCGCCGTGCTGATGCTGCTGGCGAGCGGCTGGCCGCGGCGGCGCCGCGAGCTCGCGCCGGTGATCGAGCGGCTGCCGGTTCCGCTCTACGGGCGCATCTATATCTACGTGTTCGCGCTGGCGCCGGCGCTCATTGCAGCGATCATGGCGCTCGCCATCGGGCGCAGTGGGCCGCTCGATCGCGTCGCTCCGCTGGTGCTGCTCACCGGGCTTGCCGTCATCACCGCGGCCGGCGACCAGGTCTTGCTCTATCGCGAACGCATCGTCAGCTTCGCCTGGCTCGGCTTGCTCGTGCTGCCGCCGCTTGGCGCCGCGCTCGCCATCGCCGTGTTGCCGTGGACGCTCGGCACCAATCTCTCGATGGCGCAGCCGGCGAACACCATGGGCCAGTATTTCGGCGATGCTTTCCAGCGGCGGACCGGTCAACCGCTCCCTTATGTGGCCGGCGATCAGCAGCTTGCCGAGCTCATCGCGGTCGGTGCACCGAGCCGGCCGCATGTATTTCTCACCGCAACGCCGGCGCGCAGCCCCTGGGCGAAGCCCGACGACATCCGCGCGCGCGGCGGTGTACTGGTCTGGCCGAGCACCGATCCAGCGGGCACGCCGCCCGCTGCCATCAAGGCTGCGTTTCCCGATCTGGTGGCCGAGGTGCCGCGCATCTTTGCCCGCACCATGCAGGGGCGGCTGCCGGTCATTCGTGTCGGCTGGGCGGTGATCCGTCCGGCGAACGCGCCGCCGGCTCCGGCGACCCGTTAGTGATAGCCTTCGCCTTCGCGCACCTTGCCGCGGAACAGCCAATAAATGAAAGCCGTGTAGCCGAGGATCACCGGCAACAGCACGATCGTGCCCGCGAGCATGAAGGTCTGGCTCGCCGGTGAAGCCGCGGTCTCCCAGATGGTCAGCGACGGCGGCACCAGATACGGAAATACCGAGATCACCAGCCCGGCATAGCCGAGCAGGAACAGCCCCATGGCGCAAAGAAATGGCAGCACGTCCTTGCCGCTCTTGAGCGCGAGCCAGCAGCCGAGCGCGAGAATGCCGGTGACGGTCGGCACCGGCCAAAGGAAGTAGAAATTTGGTAGCGAAAACCAGCGCTCAGCGATGCGCGGAAAAGCGAGCGGTGTCCAGACACTGACCGCCGCCATGAACACGAGGACGAGAATGAGCAGCCATGATGCCTGCTCGCGCGCGCGTCGCGCCACCTCGCCGGTCGCCTTCATGGTCAGCCAAGTGGCGCCGAGAAGCCCATAGCCGGCGACGACGCCCAAGCCGCAGAGCACGGCGAAAGGCGTGAGCCAATCCAGCGCCGAGCCGGCGAACGCGCCGTTGACGACGCGGATGCCTTGGATAAGTCCGCCGAGAACGACGCCCTGGAAGAAACCGGCGAGGATGGAGCCAACGGTGAAGGCGAAATTCCAGCCCTGCTTGTTGTGCGCGGCGCCGCGAAACTCGAAAGCGACGCCGCGGAAGATCAGCGCCAGCAGCATGGCGATGATCGGAAGATAGAATGCCGGCATGATGATCGAGTAGGCGCGCGGGAAGGCGACGAGCAGGCCGGCGCCGCCAAGCACCAGCCAGGTCTCGTTACCATCCCAGTATGGCTTGATCGTCGCCAGCATCTGGTCGCGCTCGGCTTCGTTGCCGGAGAGCGGAAACAGAAGCCCGATGCCGAGGTCGAAACCGTCGAGCAGCACATACATGAAGACGCCAACGCCGATGATGGCGGCCCAGATCAGCGGCAGGTCGATGCTGTGGATCATCTCACCCTCGATGCCATTCGGGACCGCCCTCGACCGACAATGATGGACGCGTCTTGGCGGGCGCGGGATCCGTCAGCCCGGCATTGATGAAGCGATTGATGAAATAAATGCCGGCACCGAACACGACGGCATAGACGATGACGAAGAGCACGAGCGTGATTGCTACCGAATGCGCCGGCACCGGCGACACTGCGTCCGCCGTGCGCAGGATGCCATAGACGACCCACGGCTGGCGGCCGCTTTCGGTCACCATCCAGCCGGCGATGACGCCGACAAAGCCCACCCACCAGGTGCGCGCGACCACGTGCAGGTACCAGCGCGTCGTGGTGAGTGTGCCTCGCCACCACAGGAACGCGCCGAAGATAGCCGCGGCGATCATGTAGAAGCCGACAGCGAGCATGATGCGGAATGCGAAGAACACGTTGGCGACCGGCGGGCGTTCACTCGGTGGCACGTCCTTCAGACCCGGAAACAGCCCGTCCCAGCGGTGGGTGAGGATGAGCGAGGATCCATGCGGGATCGAAAGCCAGTCGAAACGATTGGTCTCGTTCTTCTGATCCGGCCAGGCGAAGATGTGGAAGTTCTCAGGCGTCTTGCTGTCCCAATGTGCTTCCATGGCCGCGACCTTCATCGGCTGATAGCGCAGCGTGTTGAGGCCGTGCTGGTCGCCGATGAAGAGCTGCAGGGGCGCCAGCACGACGAGGAGCCCGAGCGCCATGCGCATCATGCTGCGCGCTTCGTCGCGAAATTGCCCGGCGAGGAGATAGCGCGCGCCGACCGCGAGGACGGCGAAGCCGGCGGTGAGATAGCTGGCATTGAGCATGTGAGCGAAGCGATAAGGGAAGCTTGGATTGAAGATCGCGGCCACCCAGTCGGTCGGATAGGCAATGCCATCACGCAGCTCGTAGCCGGCGGGCGTGTGCATCCAGCTGTTGGCGGAGAGAATCCAGAACGCCGACGTGGCAGTGCCGAGCGCTACCGCCCAGGCCGAGAACAGATGCAGCCAGCGCGGCACGCGGTTGACGCCGAACAGCAGCACCGAGAGGAAAGTCGCCTCGAGGAAGAAGGCGGCCAGCACTTCGTAGCCGGCGAGCGGGCCGACAATGTTGCCGGCGACGAGGGAGAAGCGGCTCCAATTGGTGCCGAGCTGATAGGACAGCACGATGCCCGACACCACGCCCATAGCGAACGAGATTGCGAAGATCCGCGTCCAGAACCTGGCAATGCGCCGGTAGATGTCCCGCGTGGTCGCGGCCCAGAGCGTCTCGAGCGTCGCGATATAGAAGGCGAGCCCGATAGTGAAGCTCGGGAAGATGATGTGAAAGGAAATGGTAAAGCCGAACTGGATGCGGGCGAGGAGAAGCGGATCGAAGTCCATCGCCAAGCTCCAGGATGATGCCGCTCTCACGCCCTGCTGGTGAATGCCGGGCGGGCTTTCCTGTTCCGATAGGGAACATATGCGCGCACAGCAAACGCTGCGCAAGATGGGTGCGGTGGCCAAGAACGCGACATTGCGCCGCCGCGCGCAACGCGGAATGATGGTGCCCGACGCCGCATCCTGAGCGGCGACAGCGGGGCGGCCCTCCATGACCAACGTCTTTTCCAGCTGGCAATTCTGGGCGTTGCTGTCAGCCGCCTTTGCGGCGCTGACCGCGATCTTCGCCAAGGTCGGCGTCGAGAATGTCGCATCCGACCTCGCCACCCTGATCCGGACCGTGGTGGTGATCGTGACGCTTGCTCTGATCGTCTATGCCACCGGGCAATTCCAAGATCCGCGCGCGATCTCCTCGCGCACCTATCTGTTTCTGCTCCTGTCCGGGCTCGGCACCGGCGCCTCATGGCTCTGTTACTTCCGCGCGCTCAAGCTCGGCAACGCGGCACAGGTCGCGCCGATCGACAAGATGAGCGTGGTGCTGGTCGCGATTTTCGGCGTCATCTTCCTCGGTGAGAAGCTGGCGCTGATCAACTGGCTCGGCGTCGCGCTGGTCGCGGCCGGCGCCATTCTGGTCGCGATGTAGAGCCGCCGCGCCGATGTCCGAGCCCACCACTACGATCTCCTACGCGCAGCGCTACGAGGACCTCTATCTCGCGCGGTGCTTCGGCTCGCGCAGCGAGGGCTTCTATATCGACATCGGCTCCGGGCACCCGGTGTTCGACAATGTCTCGTTCGCCTTTTATCTGAAGGGCTGGCGCGGCATCACCGTCGAGCCCAATCCCTGGCTGACGCGGCTCTCCCGCGCCGTGCGTCCGCGCGACACGCATCTTCAGGTGCTAATCGGTGCAGCACAGGGCGAAGCCACGTTCTATCTGGTCGACGACTATCACGGGTTTTCGACGACGGTCGCGGCGCATGCGCAGGCCGCGCAATCGCAGTTCGGCAAGGCGTCGCAATCTCTGACCATGCCGGTGCGCACGCTCTCTGAACTCGCCCGCGAGGCGCCGGAGCGCTACGAATTCCTCAAGATCGACGTCGAGGGCGCGGAGAAGGATGTGCTCGCGGGCGGCGATTGGCTGCGCTCGCGACCGCAGATCATCATCATCGAGGCGCTCGCGGCGTTTACGCAGGAGCCCGCCTGGGAGGCGTGGGAGTCCTTCCTTGCCGGTCATGGCTATCACAGCGTCTTCTTCGACAGCCTCAACCGCTATTACCTCGCGAACGAGGCGCAGGCGCTGAAGAGGCATTTCGCTGATGCACCGGCGCCTTTCCCGACGGCCTATCCTGGCGCGGTCTTGTTTCGCGACACCAAGCCTGCCGTGCTCGATACAACGCATCCCGATCATCGGCTGGCGACGGTCATCAATGCCGCGGCGATGCGGCATCTGCCGTTGTGGGATAGCGCTTTCGTGCTGGAGCTGCTCACCGCCGACGTGCCGGCGGCCGAGCTCGACAAGGCCGCCAACACGACGGACGTCGTGCGCGTGTTCGAGCGGTTGTTCGGCACGCCGCCTTCGGCAGGAGAGATCGTCGCACTCGATCTCGCCGTCACTGTCACGCTGCGCGAGGTCTATGCCGCGATCATCGACAGCGATGTGTTTCGCACCGCCTGCGGGCGGATTTCTGCGAGCTATGGCTGGTAGGCATGCGTTAGGTTGGCTTGTCGCCTCATCCCCGGCGTTCTATGCCGTCTGTCAAAGATAAAAGCGTCACGGGAGAACGGCCATGCCTGAGGCTTTGGTGCGCGGCGTCCATCTGAACTACGACGTGATCGGCACGACCGGGCCGTGGATCGCTTTCACCCCGGGCAGCCGCCGCTCTTACGCGGAGCTGGTCAATTTCGGCCGCGTGCTCGCCGGCAAAGGCTGCCGCGTGCTGCTGCACGACCGGCGTAATTGCGGCGCTTCCGACGTGGCTTTCGACGGATCAGCTTCCGAGCACGAGGTGTGGGCCGACGACCTCCACGCGCTAGCGATGCAATTGAATGCGGCGCCGCTTTACGTCGGCGGCTCCTCGGCCGGCGCGCGGCTCGCGATTCTGTTCGCCATCCGGCATCCGCAGGCGACGCGCGGGCTGCTCCTTTGGCGCGTCACCGGCGGTCAGGAAGCGGTCGACAAGCTCAGCCACAACTACTACGGCCAGTTCATTCCCATCGCGGAGCGAGGCGGCATGGCCGCCATCTGCGAGACCGAACACTTCAAGGAGTGCATCGCCGCGCGGCCGAGCAATCGCGAGCGGTTGCTGCAGACCGATACGGTTGAGTTCATCCGGGTGATGACCGTCTGGCGCGACCGCTTTCTGGAATCGGCGACACTGCCGGTGGTCGGCGCCACGGAGGCGCAATTGCGCGCCATCACTGCGCCGGTGTGCATGATCGCCGGCAACGACGTCATCCATGCGCCGGCGGCAGCGCGTAAAGCCCGGTCGCTCATTCCCAACAGCGAACTGCACGACGATGTGGTCGTGAAGCGGCCGGAGAACGATCTGCTCAAGGAATGGGATCGCTCGGAGTGGAAGGCGGCGGAGCCGCGCATGGCGGAGATCTTCTCCGATTTTCTCAGCCGTCACGAACCCTCAATGTCACGGGCGCCGCGCACCGCAGCGGAGTGACGGCGGCCGCAATCGATTTCACGCGAGGAAACCATGAACCTGAACATCCGGCGCGTCGTCACCGGACACGACGCCAACGGCCGCGCGGTCGTCAAGATCGATGAGGTCGCCAAGAACGTCATCTCCAACCGTCCCGGCGCGGAATCCTGCGTCATCTGGTCGACGCAAGCCTTTCCGGTGAACAACGACGGCGAGGTCGATCCGAGCGCGGTGTCGATCGGCACGACGATCAAGGGCGGCTCGGTGTTCCGTGTGGTCTACTACGCGCCGGGCGTCACGCCGCGCAATCACCGCACCGACTCCATCGACTATGCGGTGGTGATCTCAGGACAGATCGAAATGGAGCTCGACGACAGTGTGGTCGTGAAGCTCAAGGCCGGCGACGTGCTGGTGCAGCGCGGCACGGTCCACAACTGGGTTAATCGCTCGAGCGAGCCATGCATCATCGCCTTCTCGCTGATCAGCGCCGATCCGGTGACTGCGGGCGGCAAGCCGCTGCCCGCGCACGGATAAACGCTACATCGGCTCGATGTGCGCCTGGGCGACAGCGTCCTTGGCGCGCTCGACCGCTTGCTTGAACAGCGCGGCTGTTTCCGCCGCGGAACGGCCATCCGGCATGTAGCCGTCGCGCTGCATGCGCGCGGCGATCTTCGGGTCTTTCAACGCCTGCTGGATCGCGGCATTAAGCTTGTCCACGACCGGCTGCGGCGTCTTTGCCGGCGCGAAGAACATGCCCCATGAGCCGGAATGCTCGTAGCCGGGGAGGGCCGAACGCATCAGCGGCACATTCGGATAGGCCGGAAACGGCTTGGTGCCGGTAAACGCGATGGCGCGCACCTGTCCGGCCTGGATCGCGCCCATGACCGAAGGCGGGGTGACGAACATCACGTCGATGCTCTTGCTCAGCAGTGCGGTGAGCACTTCGCCGGCGCCCTTGAAGGGCACGTGCTGCATGCTGAGGCCGGCCTTCTGCGCAAAGGTCGACGCGGCGAGATGCAGCTCGTTGCCGACGCCGGGCGAGCCGTAGGTGACGGGGTTCTTCTTCGCGTACTCGATGAATTCCTGCACGCTGTGGATCGGCGAAGAACCGTTGACCAGCATGAAGATGCCGTCGAGCACGCCGACGGTCGCGACCGGCTTGAGATCGGCGAGCAGATCGTAGCCGAGATTCTTGTAGATGTAGGGCGTCGGTGTGATCGACGAGCTGGAGAACAGCAGCGTGTAGCCATCCGGATCGGAGGCAACGACGGAGCGGACCGCGAGCGTGCCGTTGGCGCCGGTTCGGTTCTCGACAAAAAATTGCTGCCCGAGCTCGATGCTGAGCTGCTGCGACACCAGGCGTGCTTGGATGTCAGGCCCGCCACCCGCAGCATAGCCGACGACGACCTTCACCGGATGCGATGGATAGTCCTGCGCGTATGCTTGTGCGAACAGGGCGAGCGTAAGAAACGCTGAAGCGAGAGTGCGCTTCATTGTGAGAGTCCTCCGAAGATTATGCCGAGAGCGCCTTTTTGATCGCCAGGAAGTCTCTCCAGGCGAGGCGCTTTTGCAGGGGCTGACGCAAAAGATAAGCGGGGTGCAGCGTAGCGATGGCGCGGATCTCACGCGTGCCGGTGTTATAGGTGAACCAGCGTCCACGCGTCTTCAGGATGCCGTCGCGGACGCCAAGCAGGGTCTGCGCCGACGGTCCGCCGAGGCTGACCAGGATGTCCGGATTGGCGAGCTCGATCTGCCGCTGGATGAAAGGCAGGCAGATTTGCGACTCCTGCGGCGTCGGCGTGCGATTGCCTGGCGGTCGCCAGGGAATGATGTTGGCGATATAGGCGCCGCGGCGATCGAGCTCGATCGCTTTCAACATCAAATCGAGCAGCTTGCCGGAGCGGCCGACAAAGGGCAGGCCCTCGAGGTCCTCGTCGCGGCCGGGCGCCTCGCCGACGAACATGACGCGCGCCTGCGGGTTGCCGTCGGCGAAGACGAGCTTGTTGGCGCCCTTGCGCAGCTCGCAGCCTTCGAACGTGGCGAGGATGTCGCGCAGCTCCTCCAGCGTGCGCGCGCTCTTGGCCGCCTCGCGCGCGGCCATGGCGGCGGTGTCGGGCGGCAGCGGAGCCGCAGCAGGCGCTCGTGTCTCGAGACGCGTCGCCGAGAGCGAGGCCCGCTCCGCGGCAGGCCGAGGGACCACGGGCGCGGGCGCTGGCTCGGCCGCATCCGCGAACCGGTCGACCGCCTCCTCGCCGATGAGCGCATCGACGCCTGCTTCGGCGTAGAAGGCGAGGAGTTCGTGCGCCGCTTTTTCCTGTGGGGTCGACATCGCGGCGACCTTAGCACGGTCGGCAGGCGATTGCCGCCGCTGTGCAAAAGTGGAAAAAGAAGAGCAAGGAGACGCCCATGTCCACCGAGCTTCCCGCCCGCGAATCCATGGAATTCGACGTCGTCATTGTCGGCGCCGGGCCGGCGGGACTGTCGGCGGCGATCAGGCTCAAGCAGATCAATCCCGACATCTCCGTCGTCGTGGTGGAGAAGGGTTCCGAGGTTGGCGCGCACATCCTCTCCGGCGCGGTGGTCGATCCGAGCGCGCTCGACAAGCTCTTGCCCGACTGGCGCGAAGACCCAGAGCGGCCGCTGAAGACCGAGGTCAGCAACGACCGCTTCTATTGGATGACGGAGAACGGTGCGCTGCGCGTGCCGCTGATGCTGGCGCCGCCGCTGATGAGCAATCACGGCTGCTTCATCGTTTCGCTCGGCATGGTGTGCCGCTGGCTCGCCACCAAGGCCGAGGCGCTCGGCGTCGAGATCTATCCGGGCTTCGCGGCCGCCGAAGTCCTCTACGGCGGCAATGGCGAGGTCATCGGCATTGCCACCGGTGACATGGGCGTCGGCAAGGACGGCGAGCCGAAGGCGTCGTTTACCCGCGGCATGGAGCTCAAGGCCAAATACACACTGTTTGCCGAAGGCGCGCGCGGCAGCCTGACCAAGACACTGCTGGCGCGCTTCCACCTCGGCGCCGACCGCGAGCCGCCGAAATTCGGTATCGGTCTGAAGGAGCTGTGGCAGGTCGCGCCGGAAAAGCACCGGCCGGGACTGACGCAGCATTCGTTCGGCTGGCCGCTCGACAATTCAACCGGCGGCGGCTCGTTTCTCTATCACTACGACGAGAACCTCGTGTCGGTCGGCTTCGTGGTGCATCTCAACTACGCGAATCCGTACATCTCTCCGTTCGAGGAATTCCAGCGCTTCAAGACGCATCCGAATATCCGCGGCACTTTCGATGGCGGCAAGCGGCTGGCTTACGGCTCGCGCGCCATCACCGAAGGCGGCTATCAGTCGGTGCCGAAGCTCAGCTTCCCGGGCGGTGCCCTAATCGGCTGCGCGGCGGGCTTCGTCAACGTGCCGCGCATCAAGGGCACGCATAATGCGATGGCGTCGGGCATGCTCGCCGCCGACTACGTCGCAGCCGCGCTCGCCGCGGGACGCATCGGCGACGAGCTCGCGGAGTATGAAGCCGCGTGGCGCTCGTCCTCGATCGGGCAGGATCTCTGGCGCGTGCGCAACGTCAAGCCGCTGTGGTCGAAATTCGGTACCGTCGTCGGCGTCGCACTCGGCGGCTTCGACATGTGGACGAGCACGCTCGGCTTCTCGCTGTTCGGTACGCAGTCGCACGGCAAGCCGGACTACGCCGCGCTCAAGCCGGCGGCCGACTGCACACCCATCAAATACCCCAAGCCCGACGGCACGCTCACCTTCGACCGTCTGTCGTCGGTGTTTCTCTCCAACACCAATCACGAGGAAGACCAGCCGGTGCACCTGAAGGTGCGCGACATGGCGCTGCAGAAGTCGTCGGAGCACGACGTGTTCGCCGGGCCGTCGTCACGCTATTGCCCGGCCGGCGTCTACGAATGGGTGGAGGAGGGCGGCACGCCGCGCTTCGTCATCAATGCGCAGAATTGCGTCCATTGCAAAACCTGCGACATCAAGGACCCCAACCAGAACATCAATTGGGTGACGCCGGAGGGCGGCGGCGGTCCGAATTACGAGCGGATGTAGCGCCGATCTTGCCCATCAGGCGCTCTCCGCTTCGAGCATATCCGCGAGCTCGTCAGGCACCATGACCATGGCATCGTGGCCGCTCTTGATCTCGACCATCTTCATCCCGGCGTTCTTCACCCAGTCGCGGCTCGATTGCAGCGGTCCGTAAATCGGATCGGCGCAGACGATATAGGTCGCGGGCCGGCCGTTGCCGACCTTGTTGTCGAGCTTGAGCGGCGACATGAAGGTCGAGAGCGGATGCGGCGTCAGCCGCGCCTCCAGCCACTTCGCCTGCTGAGGATCGGTGACGCCGAAGGCCGCGGCTGGCGGTGCCGGGATGCTCAGCCCGCCGCTCGAGTCCTCCGCCGCCTTGATGCGCGCTGCGACCACGTCTTGCGGCAGCCGGCTGAATGGCGTCTGGCCGTTCTCCAGCATCGAGGAGTCGAGATAAACGAGCTTGCGGACGCGCTCGGGCATGCGGTCGGCGACGCCGGAGATGGCATTGCCGCCGAAGCTGTGGCCGACCAGCACGATGTCGTCGAGCTCCTCGAACCGGATCACGTTGGCGATGTCATCGACGAAAGTATCAAGCGTGATCGATTTCGAGATCAGATGCGCGCGTTCGCCGAGACCGGTCTGCGTCGGCGTCAGCACGGTATGCCCGTGGGCGCGCAGACGCGCCGCCACCGCACCCCAGCACCAACCGCCATGCCAGGCGCCATGAACGAGGACGAAAGTCTTGCGGTCGGTATTTGCCACGGAGGACGGTCGGCGAAAGGGGGGGTGACTGCGGAAAATCTGCCGGCAGCCTAGCAATCCGGCGGCCTGATTGTCGCGGCCTTGATCCGAGCGCCCTGACCGGCGGTGCATAATCGCGATAAGCGCTTGTTCCGGCCGCGCTTTTGCCGCAGTCCGCTGTCACGTGGGCTTGTCTTGCGGCGCCGGCACAAACGGGTCATTCTGCGCCCAATCGAGGCGAACGCGTCGCGCGATTCCGCCACATGGAGATTACCTTGAACCGATCGAGCCTGTTCCGGTGCGTCGCCGGCGCCGCTTTGTCTGCTTTTGCCGTGGTTCCGCCCGGCTCGCTTGCCGCGCAGCCCTCGGTTCAAGAATTCATCGGGACGACGGCGTCCGGCAGTTATCTGGCCGCGCGTCATGCCGGGCAGGAGCGCGATGCCGCCGCAGCCGCGGCTTTCTACGGCGCGGCGCTGCGCCGGGACCCGAAGAATTCCGAGCTGCTCGATCGCGCCTTCCTTTCGCAGCTGGTCGACGGCGAAGTCGACGACTCGATCAAGCTCGCCGAACGTATCCTGCAGGCCGACAAGAATGACCGCATCGCGCGCCTCGTGATGGGCGTCCATGGCGTCAAGCTCAAGCAATACGGCCAGGCGAAAGTGAACCTGGCGCAATCGATCCGCGGCCCAATTACCGACCTGACCGCGACGCTGCTCACCGCCTGGGCGATGTATGGCGCGGGCGACTCCAAGGGTGCCATCGCCGCCATCGACCGGCTCACCGGACCCGACTGGTACGCGATCTTCAAGGACCTGCACGCCGGCATGATCCTCGACCTCGCCGGCAACAAGAAGGAAGCCGGCAAGCGCTTCGAGCATGCTTACAAGCTCGACTCTTCGGCGCTGCGTGTGGTCGAGGCCTATGGCAGCTGGCTGTCGCGCAATGCGACGAAGGATGAGGCGCTCGCGATCTATGATGCCTTCGACAAAGTGCTCCCGCGGCATCCGCTGATCGTCGCCGAGATGGAGACCGTGAAGTCTGGCGGCAAGCTGCCGCTGCTCGTGAGCACGGCGCAGGCCGGCGCGGCGGAAGCGCTTTACGGCCTCGGCGCATCGCTCGGCCGGCGCGGCGGCGAGGACCTCGGCCTCGTCTATCTGCAGCTCTCCCTCTACCTCGCGCCACAGCACCCGCTGGCGCTGCTGTCGCTCGCCGATCTCTACGAGGCGTTGAAGAAGCCGGCGCTCGCCATCAAGATTTACGATCGCGTGCCGGCCGGCTCGCCACTGCATCGCAATGCCGAGATCCAGATGGCGACCAATCTGGATACGCTGGACAAGCCGGACGAGGCGAAGAAGCACCTGCAACACCTGATCGCCGAACATCCGGACGATCTCGAGGCGATCCTGGCGCTCGGGAATATCGAGCGTGCACGCAAGCAATTCGCCGACTGCTCGCAGACCTACAGCAAGGCGATCGATCAGATCGGCACGCCGCAGAAGACCAACTGGGTCGTGTTCTACTTCCGCGGCATTTGCTTCGAGCGCTCCAAGCAGTGGCCGAAGGCGGAAGCCGACCTGAAGAAGGCGCTCGAGCTCTTTCCCGAGCAGCCGCACGTGCTCAACTATCTCGGCTATTCCTGGATCGACCAGGGCATCAATCTCGACGAGGCCATGGGCATGATCAAGCGCGCGGTGCAGCAGCGTCCCGACGACGGCTACATCGTGGACTCGCTCGGCTGGGCCTATTACCGCCTCGGCGACTACGAGGAGGCCACCAAGCAGCTCGAGCGCGCCATCGAGCTCAAGCCGGAAGATCCGACCATCAACGACCACCTCGGCGATGCCTATTGGCGTGTCGGCCGCACGCTGGAAGCAAAATTCCAGTGGGCGCATGCGCGCGACCTCAAGCCCGAGCCCGAGGACCTGCCGAAGATCGAAGAGAAGCTCGCCAACGGGCTTCCGGAAGAGACCTCGTCGCAGGCCAAGGCCGACAAGGACGCCAAGAAGCCCGGCGGCGGCTGATCCCTCGATGACTGATGGGGGCGGCGCGTGTCCCGAGGCGGCGCGCGCGAAGGTCAATCTCAGCCTGCGCGTGCTCGGACGGCGTGACGACGGCTATCACGAGCTGGAAAGCCTCGTCGCCTTCGCCGACATCGGCGACACCCTGACATTGACGCCGGGCCGTGCGTTATCGCTCGACATCGACGGGCCGCTCGCGGGTCTGTGCGGCGCGCCTGCCAACAATCTGGTGCTCAAAGCCGCCGCGGCGCTGGCCATGCAGGTCGACGACGTGACGCTCGAGTTCGGCCGCTTCATCCTGACAAAAGAACTGCCGGTAGCCGCCGGGCTCGGCGGCGGTTCGGCCGATGCCGCTGCCGCGTTGCGGCTTCTTGCATTGACCAATGGGCTCCTGTCCGACGATCCGCGGCTGCGCATCGCCGCGGCGACGATCGGTGCCGACGTGCCGGTGTGTCTCGCCTCACGCGCGCGGGTGATGCGCGGCGTCGGCGAACAGCTCGGTCCGGTGCTCGATATCGGCGCGCTGCCGGCGCTGCTGGTCAATCCCGGTGTTGCGCTCGCGACCAAGGACGTGTTCGCCGCGTTGCGCCTGGCGCTGCCGTCGGACGTCAAGACCGCTGAGGTTCCGTCATCGCGCGCGGCGTTGGTCGCTTGGCTCGCGGAGAACGGCAATGACCTCGAGCCGCCCGCCATGATGCTGCAGCCGGTGATCGCCGATGTGCTCGCGGCGTTGCGTGCGCTGCCGCGGTGCTGCCTGGCACGTATGTCCGGTTCGGGCGCGACCTGCTTCGGGTTGTTCGAGAGCGCTGCGGATGCTGATGCTGCGGCGAAGGCGCTGCAGGCGAAGCAGCCGGCCTGGTGGGTGCGGGCGACGACGCTGAGTTAGCGGCTACGCAGCTCTTTAGTGCGTGCGCGCGATGCAGAACTCGACGGCTTCTTCCAGCGCCTGCTTCATCGAGGAAGCCGGGATCAGCGCCAGCGCGTCAGTGGCCATGGCGCCGTAATGCTTGGCGCGGCCGATGGTGTCCTCGATGGCGCGATGCTTGGTCATATAGCCGAGCGCGGTATCGAGGTCTTTGTCGTTGATCTCGCCTTGCGTCAGCGTGCGATTCCAGAACTCGCGCTCGGTGGCGGACCCGCGACGGAACGACAGCACCACCGGCAGCGTGATCTTGCCCTCGCGGAAGTCGTCGCCGATGTTCTTGCCGAGCTTCGCCGCTTTGCCGCTGTAGTCGAGTGCGTCGTCGACGAGCTGGAAGGCGATGCCGAGATTCATGCCGAACGAGCGGCAGGCGGCTTGCTCCGATTTTGGCCGCGCGGCAAGCGCGGGGCCGACCTCGCAGGCGGCGGCGAACAGCTCGGCGGTCTTGGCGCGGATCACCGCGAGATATTCGTCTTCCGTGGTCGCCGTGTTCTTGGCCGCGGCCAGCTGCATCACTTCGCCCTCGGCGATCACCGCCGCGGCGGAGGAGAGAATGTCGAGCGCCCGCAGATTGCCGACCTCGACCATCATCTTGAACGCCTGACCGAGCAGGAAATCGCCGACCAGCACGCTCGCCTCGTTGCCCCAGACCATGCGAGCCGCGGGCTTGCCGCGGCGCAGCTCGCTCTCGTCGACCACGTCGTCGTGCAGCAGCGTCGCGGTGTGCATGAATTCTACAGCGGCGGCGAGCTTGATGTGGCCGTCGTCGGCATAATCGGCGAGCCTGGCCATGGCCAGCGTCAGCATCGGCCGCAGCCGCTTGCCGCCGGAGGAGATCAGGTGGTTCGCGACCTCGGGGATCATGGCCACTTCCGAGCCGGTACGCGCCAGGATGGTCGTATTGACGCGCTCCATGTCGGGTGCGACGAGTGCCACCAGACGGTCGATAGAGGCCGACGAAGGCTGTTCAAACGGTACGACGACGGCCACGGAGAACTCCCGGCTGGAAAGACGCGCGAGCATAGAAACGGTAAGCTCTCACGGCAAGCATTGGGCTGCCGCAAAGAGTCGCGCGGGGAAGGGGAATAAAACTTGAGGACGGCCGAGGCAAGCGTGGATGGGCAACAGACGATCGACCGGTTTCGGATTGCCGTGCTGGTGCCCTGCTACAACGAGGAAATCGCGATCCCCAAGGTGATCGCGGATTTCAAGGCCGCACTGCCGACCGCGGCGATCTACGTCTACGACAACAATTCAAAGGATGGGACGGCGGCGGCGGCACGCGCCGCCGGAGCCGAGGTGCGCCGCGAGGGGCACCAGGGCAAAGGCAATGTGGTGCGTCGCATGTTCACGGATGTCGAAGCCGACATCTACGTGCTGGTCGACGGCGATGCCACCTACGATGCACCGAGCGCACGGGCGATGATCGCGTTGCTTCTGGACGAGCGCTACGACATGGTGGTCGGTGCCCGCAAGCATCGCGAGGACGCTGCCTACCGCTCCGGCCATCAGACCGGAAATTTTTTGCTTACCGGCTTCGTTACCCACACCTTCGGCCGCGCCTTCTCCGACATCCTGTCAGGCTATCGCGTGTTCTCGCGCCGCTTCGTGAAATCGTTTCCGGTGCTGTCCGGTGGCTTCGAGATCGAGACGGAGCTCACCATCCACGCGCTGGAGCTGGGGCTCCCGGTCGGCGAGATCGACACGCCGTATTACACGCGGCCGGAGGGTTCGACCTCCAAGCTCAACACCTGGCGCGACGGCTTTCGCATCCTGAGCACCATCCTCAAGCTGTATCGCTCGGAGCGGCCATTGCAGTTCTTTGTGGGCATCGGATTGGCGCTGGCGATCATCTCCATCGGGCTGGCGATCCCGATCGTCGTCACCTTCCTCGAGACCGGCACGGTGCCGCGTCTGCCGACTGCGGTGCTCTCGACCGGCCTGATGCTGGTGGCGGTCCTGTCGGTCACCTCGGGCCTTATCCTCGACACGGTCACGCGTGGTCGCCGCGAGCTCAAACTGCTCGCTTACCTGGCTCACCGCGCGCCGGGCGAGGAACGGCGGAGGGGATAGAGACGCGTGCGCGAGCTGCTCCGCACCAATGATGCGGTCCTGGTTTCCGCCGTGGGCGCGCTGCTCGACGGCGCCGGAATTCCGCATCTGGTGCTCGACCAGAACATGAGCGTATTGGAAGGCTCGCTTGGCGTGCTGCCGCGGCGTGTGCTGGTGAGCGAGGACTATGTCGGGGTCGCGCGCTCGGTGCTGCAAGATGCGGGCCTCGCCCACGAGCTGCGCCCGGAGCCCGCGGAACCGGCGATCGCAGAAACCACGCTCGACGCTGTGCTCGGCGGACGCCTCAAGCTGCGGCAGCCGAAACGCGGCCATCGTGTCGGCCATGACGCCATGCTGCTTGCCGCGATAACCGATGCGCACGCCGGCGAGCATGCCGTCGAGCTTGGCTCCGGCGTCGGCGCTGCCGGACTGGCGGTGGCGCAGCGCGTCAGCGACCTGCGGATGACGTTGGTCGACATCGATCCAGCGCTGTGTGCGCTGGCGCGCGAGAATGCGCGGCTCAATGGCTTGGAGAATCGTGTCGAGGTCCGCGCCCTCGATGTCGCCATCTCCGGCGCCTTCGACGCTGCCGGCCTCAATGCCGGTTCGGTCGATCGCGTGCTGATGAACCCGCCATTCCACGATTCCGACCGCACGCAGCTCTCACCCGACGCGGCGCGCCGTCGCGCGCATGCCGCAACGGCGGCAACACTCGGGCTCTGGATCAATACGGCGTCGCGGCTGCTCAAGCCCGACGGCGTGCTGACGCTGATCTGGCGCGCCGATGGGCTCGACGAGGTGCTCGCGACGCTGACGGATTTCGGCGGCATTGGCGTGCTGCCGGTGCATCCGCGCGCCGACGCCCCGGCGATTCGCGTGCTCCTGCGCGCCACGAAAGGCAGCCGCGCGCCGCTGGTGCTGCATCCGCCGCTGATGCTCAACGACGCTCAAGGCAAGCCGAGCGCCGCCGCGGAGGCGGTGCTACGCGCGGGCGAAACACTGAACTTGAACGTGAGCTAAGTGGTGCTGCCTAGGATCTTCGCCGCACGAGCACAAAGTCGCGCCGCTTCAAGCGCGCGACGAACTCCTTGATTCGCGCGAGCTGCTCGTCGCCGAGGTAAGAAAACGCAATAATGACGCCGAGAAGCACAAACATGAAGGTTAGCTTCGGGTCCATTTCCAGCGTTCCTGATGTCCGCCCGATGTGGGAGGCGCGGACTACCGTGCAAGTGCCATTCCAATCGTAAACAACGAACAAATGGGGGCGGGCCTGCGCGGGCGCACTTAAAAAAAATTTCAGTCGGACGGTGTGGGTTTACCAGCTGTAGGTCAGCTTGCCTGTTCCGGCGTAGGCATATGAGCCCCCGGTACCCCATTCGGCATTCGCCGTGGCGACGAAGGCCGTAGCCGCATTGATCGGCAGGCGCACGCCGGTATCGAGCTTGAGCGCATCGCGCGGTGCGCTGATGCCGGCCACGGTGAAGGCAGAACCCGGAATGGTGATGAAAGAGGGACTGACGCTGGTGTTGGGCTTGAATTCATGCACCCAGGCGGCGCGGGCAAACGGGCTGATCATTGTGCCGCTGGCGAGCGCGAAACTGGTGTCGACCTGGGTGCCCAGCGACACAGGCAGCGACGAGGTTGATTGCGGAGCGAAGGTGAGCCCGAGGATTCCGGGGGCGCCACCCAAGGTGGTGCTGGTTTCGCTGTAGCCGCGCTGCCAGAGCTGCGAGAACTGCAGCGCCGCGAACGGCGTCACCTTGTAGCGATCGATCGTCCGAGTCCAGCCGACTTCAATGCGGCTGCTGAACAGGTCGCTGGCGAAGCTGCCGGTGGCGATTTCGGTTGGGCCGATGCCACTGATCGTGCGCGATGTGCTGTTGCCGATGCGTCCATAAGCCAGCGCAGCATTCACATAAGCCGAGCCCCAACGCTGCACGCCGTAGACGCCGAAATGGCCGGCAGTCAGGTCGCCGCTGGTCGAGGTGGAGGACACGTTGAAATGTGAGCCGCTGACGCCCACCGCAAATCCGAGAAGGCGGTCCGGATCGAGCAGATAGCTCGCACCGATCACGCCGCCACCGCCGGACTGCGTGATGTCGGGCGCACCTGTGTCGCCGCTGCCGGCGACCTTGCGCGTGGCACCGAAGCCCATCCCCCAGATCTGCCAGCGACGCGCCGCCTGCTGCTCAAGGGCCAGTGCCGCGAACGCCGGATGGACCCGCTTCTCCGCGCTGGCGTAGCCGAGCGGCCCGCCGCCGGTGCCGGTCTGTGGCCCGAAGCCGGGACCCTGGGCGATCGTCCCAAGAAAGCCGCCGCCGAGACCGAGGGCGCCGCTCTGTGTTGCTGCGGTGCCCACGCCGGAGAGTTGATCCAGCGCGGAGAGCGACGTCGCGGCGAACAGGTTTTGGAAGAGCGTGGTCGCGTTGGCGCTCAGACCCACGCCGCCGTTATAGCCGGCCTCGAGTGCCGTACCGGTGGCGCGCTGGTTCGGCGTTTCGCCCGGCACCGAACCGAAGCTTGTACGGTTCAGTGTGAGGTTGATCTGCGTATATGAGGTCGAGGTGCCACCGTTGTAATCGGGCGTCACGGTGAAGAACGGCGAACTCGCCGTATAGCTCGTGAACGGAGTTGTCACCGTCGCGGTCGAATTGAACACGCCCAGATAGCTCGTCGTCGCTCCGTAGAGCAGTGCCTGAGTGGCGATGCGCAGCGTGCCGGCAACAGTCGCCGAGCCGACTGTGATCGTGTCGCTGGTGCCCGAATTGTCGCCGCGCAACTCGAGGATGCCGCCGCTCGATTGAGTGAATGCACCGCCGATCGAATGGCCGGCACCGATCGAGTTGGTCGAATCGGTGATGGTGATCAGACCGGAATTGTTCAGCGCATTGGAGAACGGCATCGTGATCATGCCGTTGATCGTGCCGAAATTGTTCACCGTGCTGCCGGTGCCGCCGCACGAGCAAAGAGCCGAGGTCCCGAGCCCGATGCTGCGGATGGTGCCGTAGTTGTTGATCGTATTTGTGCTGTTGAACTGAACCCCATAGCCGCTCATCGCGGTGATGGTGCCGGTGTTGGTGAGGACGTTGTTGCTGGAATCGAAGAGGACACCTGAGGCGATCGGGCCACCACCGCTCACACCGACGGTGATGGTTCCGGAATTCACGACGCTGTAGAACGTATTGGTCTCAATGCCGTTGCTGCCGCCCAGGGCAGTGATCGTGCCGCTGTTGGTGATCGTCGATCGCACACCGCCGCCCGGGCCATTGCCTGCGAAGATACCGATCGCGGTGGTGCCAAGTGTAATGGTGCCGCTGTTGGTGATCGTGTCGCGGTCACCAGCAAAAATACCGACGCTGCCGGTGACAAGCGCGCTGATCGTGCCGCTGTTGGTCACGGCGGCATTGTCGCAGCAGACGGAGATGCCGAATCCTGCGCTGATGATGTTGATGGTGCCGCTGTTGAGTACCAGCGTGTTGCCATTGTTGACGTCGATGCCGGTAAAGCCCGCCGTGATCGTGCCACTGTTGGTGACGGAGTTGGTGTTGTGGCCTTTGATGCCTTCGTCCGATGAACTGGTGATGATCGTGCCGGCGTTGGTCACCGTGCTGGTATCGACGAATTGAATCGCATTCGTGCCGGGCGTACCGCTGACATCGACCGTCGCGCCGGAAAGAACATTGATCGTGACGTTGCTGCCGGCGTTGACGCCGGTCGTGTCAGTGCCGCTGCAGGTATAGGTCGAGCCGGACAGGGTACAGGCCGCTTGTGCGGGCGCCGCCTGCAAAATGAGGCCGAGCAGCAGGCCCGCCACCGCATAAGCGCATAGGGCGAGCGCCCGCCGACCGCGCCCGACCAGGCGCAACGTGTCTGAACGCCCCCAGACCATGGACTGAATCAACCCCGTCGGCCCTGCAATGTCGGTATTTTCGTTCTTACAGAGCTAGTTGCAATCCCGCTGTGAGGTTTCGCACTTTGACGGCGGCCTTTGAGCCCCTTATGTGACATTTATGCCCGGTCTAGGCCCGATCCGCGCAAATTCCGATCTCCTTGGAAAGGCCCGAGATTTGCTCGGTCCGCTGATCCCGGCGCGCTTTCGTGTCGACATTCCCGTGGTTCCCGTTGTGCGGCTGACCGGCGTCATTGGCGTGACCACGCCATTGCGGCCGGGCTTGATGCTGTCGACCACCGCGCGCTCGCTGGAGCGCGCATTTTCGGTCCGCCGCGCGCGGGCGGTGGCGCTGTCGATCAATTCGCCGGGCGGCTCGCCGTCGCAGTCGCACCTGATTTACAAGCGCATTCGCCAACTCTCCGCCGAGAAGAACATCCCGGTGCTCGCCTTTGTCGAGGATGTCGGCGCTTCGGGCGGCTACATGCTCGCCTGCGCGGCGGACGAGATCATCTGCGACACGTTCTCAATCGTCGGCTCGATCGGCGTGGTCGGCGGCTCATTCGGCTTCGCCAAGGCGATCGACAAGCTTGGCATCGAGCGCCGGCTCTATACATCCGGCGAGCGCAAGGCGATGCTCGATCCGTTCCTGCCTGAGAAGCCGGAGGACGTGAAGCGACTGAAAGCGATCCAGAAGGACATCCACGACCATTTCATTGCGCTGGTGAAGGAGCGACGCGCCGGAAAGCTCAACGGCGCCGAGAAGACGCTGTTCTCCGGCGAGTACTGGACGGCGCACACGGCGGTGGAGATGGGACTCGCCGATCATGTTGGTGATCTGCGCTCGGTGCTGCGCGCGCGCTATGGCGAGAAGGTGCGCACCCCGCTGATCTCGGCGGAGCGCTCGTTGCTCGGGCGCAGGCTTCCCGGCGTGGGCGCGCTCGATGCGCTCGATGGACTCTGGCAGCGTCCCGGGCTTGCGGACGAGTTGATCTCCGCGATCGAGACGCGTGCCTGGTGGTCGCGCTACGGCCTGTAGGCTTTTACCAGTCGTTCGCCCGTCATGCCTTTGCCAATTTGCCGGCGCAAATGATTTTCGCGCGGGGGAGGGGTGATCCATGACTGGGCCGTTTGCATGCATGCGTCAAAGCTCGTCACCGATGCCGCGCTGCTGCTGAAGAAACGAGCGCCGCGGTTTTACCTGCTCATCCGCGACGCGGCGCCGAAGCGCCTGCGCGCCGCCGTCAATGAAAAGTTGATTGCCAACAGCCTCGGCGCCGACGCGCGTGAGGTGTTCACCAACGTCTATCGCAAGAACTGGTGGAACAACGGCGAGAGTCGCAGCGGCTGGGGCTCGGAGCTGCGCAAGACGGAGGCGATCCGCACAGCGTTGCCGGATTTCGTCGCGCGCCACGGCATCGGCTCCCTGCTCGATGCGCCTTGCGGAGATTTCCATTGGATGCGCCACGTGCAATGGCCGACGTCATTCCGCTATGTCGGCGGCGATATTGTCGGTGATCTCATTGCCGACAACCGGCGCGCCTATCCGGATGTCGAGTTCATGACGGTCGACGTGCTGCACGATCCGCTGCCGGCGGTCGATGCCTGGCTCGCGCGCGATCTGATGATTCATTTCCCGGACAGCGCGGTGTGGGCGGCGCTCGAACAGTTTCGTCGCTCATCGATCGGCTTCCTGCTGGCGACCACCTATCCGAACATGCCGCGGAACACCGACATTCGTTTCGGCCAGGTGCGACACCTCAATCTCTGCACCCCGCCGTTCAATCTGCCGCCGCCGCGGGAAGTGTTGCGCGAGGACGATAATCCGCAGACCGGCCGCGTGGTCGGGGTGTGGCGGCGCGAGGATGTGAGGCTGCCCGGTTGATCGCTTCTCGCTGACGCACTATCCCGGTGGCGAGACAGCACTCGGGAAGCTTGATCATGTCCACCGCCACCGCCTCGCGCACCGTCGTATCTGAGCGCCCGCCATTCCGCGCCGATCACGTCGGCAGCCTGCTACGACCGGACCGGTTGAAAGCGGCGCGCGAGCAATTCCTCGGGCCGCAGACGGTCGATCAGAATCTTGGACCGCACGACAATGCGGGGCTGCGCGCGGTGGAAGACGACTGCATCCGCGAGGTGATCGCGATGCAGGAGCGCGCCGGGCTTAAGCTTGCGACCGACGGCGAATTCCGCCGCCGCAGCTGGTGGCTGGAGCTGGTGATGACCTGGAAAGGCGTCTCCGCCAACCGCACCGGGATGACCGACCTCACCTGGCGCAACAAGGACGGCAGTGAGAAGCCATTCTCGCGGCTGTGGATGACCGGGCCAATCACGTGGCAGCCGAGCGCGGTGGTGCGCGCCTTCGAGTTCCTCAAGGCCAACACACAGGTGGCGCCAAAAGTGACGATCCCGGCGCCGATACTGCTGCACATGTATGGCGGCGGCGACAAGGGCGTGTGCGAAGGTCACTATAAAAGCGCCGACGCGTTCTGGGCCGACGTGGTCAAGGCCTATCGTCAGGAGCTTGCGGCGCTGGTCAAAGCCGGCGCGACCTATATTCAGTTTGATGACACGTCGATCGCCTTTCTCTGCGACCCGCGCCACCGCGCCACCGTCCAGAAATGGGGCAACGATCCGGAGCAGTTGCTGCTCGACTATGCCGCGCGCATGAACGAGGTGATCGCGGATGTGCCGCCGCATGTGACGTTGACCATGCATCAATGCCGCGGCAATCGCGAAGGGCATTGGGCGGCGGAGGGTGGCTACGATCCGGTGGCCGACGTCCTGTTCAACCGCATCAACGTGCACGGCTATTTTCTCGAATACGACACCGATCGCGCCGGCTCGTTCGCGCCGCTGCGCCTGCTGCCGAAGGGCAAGACGGTGGTGCTCGGTGTGATGTCGAGCAAGACGCCGACGCTGGAAACCGCGGATTTCCTCAAGCGGCGGATCGAGGAAGCCGCGCGCTTTGCCCCGCTCGAGCAGCTTGCGGTGAGCCCGCAATGCGGCTTTGCCTCCTCGATCGGCGGCAATCCGCTGGGGCAGGCGGACCAGGAAGCGAAGCTCGCGCGACTGGTCGAGGTTGCGCGTTCGGTCTGGGGCTGAGCTGCTTTACGCCGCAGCGCGCAATGTCCGGGCGAGCTCCGCGGCGATCGCCGCCGCGCCAGGCGTATCCGAATGCACGCAAACGGTTGCGGCGCGCATAACGATATCGGTGCCGGCGGTCGTCTTCACTTTGCCCTCGCGCAGAACGCGGAGCACACGCTCGCGCGCATGCGCCGGGTCGACCGGCTCGTGCACGCGCGGGAGGAGGAGCGTGCCGTCGCCGTCATAGTCGAGATCGGCATAGAACTCGGCGAGCATCTCGATACCTTTGGCCATGTAAGCGCGCTCGTGTGCGGTGAAGGCCATGCCGAGGAGCGGCACGCCGAACGGCCGCACCGCCTCGGCAATGGCCTCCGCGATCTTCTCGTCGCGTGCCGCCATGCCGTAGAGCGCGCCGTGCGGCTTCACGTGATTGAGCGGCATACCTTCCGCCTGGAGAAAGGCGGCGAGCGCGCCCGTCTGATAGGTCACGAGGTCGGCGACCTCTTGCGGCGCGATCGCCATGGCGCGGCGGCCGAAGCCCTGCAAATCCGGCAGCGACGGATGAGCGCCGACTTTTACACCGTGCTGCTTCGCAAGCCGGACAGTCGATCGCATGATACTCGGATCGGATGCGTGGAAGCCGCAGGCGACGTTGGCGAGGTCGATATGCGGCATCAGGGCCGTGTCATCGCCCATTCGATAGAGGCCGAAGCCTTCGCCCATGTCGCAACTGATGGTGAATCGCATGGATGGTTCGCCCCCGCTGTTCCATCCTAGCGGTCCGCGCGTCGGCGACAATGCCGCCGGACAGTGCACGGTGAGGGGGGCGCAAAAGTACGAACACTCCGGGACGGGCCGGAGTGTTCGGTAAGCGTATTGCGGGAAATAGGCTATTTCTGTTGCGTGCCGGTGCTCGTCCCACCGGTCGATGATCCGCTGCTGCTCGATCCCGAGCCGGTGGTCGTGTTCGATTTCGACTTCATCCGCGACGTATGGTGCTTCTTTTTCTTGTGCGTTGTGCCTTGCGCCATGGCCTTGGAGCCGGCCGATCCGGGCTGGTTCGATGCGCCGGTCGAGCTGTAGCCCGGCTTGCCGGGAGCGGAACTGGTGGTATCGGGCTGGTTCTTCGGTTGCACATTCTGCGCGAGCGCCGATCCGGCAAGGGCCGCGATGGCGACTGCTGTCACGATCAGGGTTGATTTCATGGGAGCTTGTCCTCCGTGGGTTTAAGTCCGCATCCACAACTCAACGTGGAAGCCGGAGTTCCCTCAGGCGGCCCGATGCATCAAACCCGACATCTCGCGTTCAATCAGATCGCGGAATGCGCCGCCGCGGCGCAGCAACTTGTTCGGTGGCCCATCCTCGATGATCTGGCCCGCGCGCAGCAGCACGATGCGATCGAAGTTCCGCAAGGTCGAGAGCCGGTGCGCGATCGCGATGACGGTGCGTCCGCGCATCAGCCGGTCGAGGGCCTGGCGGATGGCCTCCTCGGATTCGCCGTCGAGCGCCGACGTCGCCTCGTCGAGCAGCACGAGTGGAGCATCCTTTAGAAGAGCCCGGGCAATGGCGACGCGCTGGCGCTGTCCCGGCGACAATTTAATGCCGCGGTCGCCGACGAGCGTATCGAGGCCTTGCGGCAGCTCGTCGACGAAATCCATGCAACGCGCGGCGACGAGCGCCTGCGTCACTTCATGGTCGCTTGCGTCGTGGCGGCCGTAGCGGATGTTCTCGCGCAGCGAACGATGGAACAGCGAGATGTCCTGCGGCACCAGGGCGATGGCGCCGCGCAGGCTCTCCTGCGTGACTTTGGCGACGTTCTGCCCGTCGATGCGAATGCTGCCATTCTGCACATCATAAAAGCGCTGCAGCAGCGAGAAGATGGTGGATTTTCCGCCGCCGGACTGTCCGACGAGGCCGACCCGTTCATTGCGGTCGATGCGCAGCGAGAAGTCGTGGAAGACGCGGCGCCCGTCCGGATAGTGGAAATTGACGTTGCTGAAGACGATTGAAGCACCGCGTCGCGCCAGCGGGGTTGCCGCGGGGTGGTCTCGCAAATCGTGCGGCACGAGCAGCGTCGCCAGCGCTTCCGACAGTCGCGCCATGTGCTGGGTGACGTCGACCAGAGCGACCGCAAGGTCGCGCGTGGCGTGCAGGATGGAAAGTCCGAGCGTGCATACGAGCACCACCTGGCCGGTGGTCGCCGCGCCGCGCTCCCACAATGTGATCGCCCAGGCGAGCAAGCCGATCGCCAGCACCACGGTGATCACCGCATGCCCGATGCGCAGCTTCTCGAGATAGAGGAGGCTTCGCCGGCGCGCGACAAGCTCGCGGTCCACAGTCTCGTCGAAGCGGCGATGCTCACGGCCGATGCCGCAGAACGCCCAGACCATGGGCAAATTGCCGATGACGTCGACCATCTCGCCGTCAACCGCCGCGGCCTTGTCGGCAAAAGCGTGATGCAAAGGTCCGCCGGCCGCAGCCAACTTGAACATCGCCGCGACCAGGAGGCCGGCGACGGCAATCAGCCCGAGCGCCATCGGCGTGCTGATGGTAAAAACGAAGGCGATGGCGCCGATGGTCGCTGCACACGGCGGCATCACATTCCAGACGAACATGTTTTCGACGGTATAAACGGCATTGGCGGTGGCGGTGACGCGGCTTGCCAGCGTGCCCGGCAGACGGTCGGCAAAAAAGCTTGGCGCGTGGCCGGTGAGGTGGCGGAACAGATCGCGGCGCACGTCGCCGGTGACCGCGACAAATGTGCGGCCGGCGATCAGGCTGGCGACGCGCCACAGAAGATTGTCAGCAGCGATCAGCGAGCCGAGAACCGCGAAGGCGAGCCACACGTCGCGCGCCGAAACAGCGGCCGCGGATAAGGTGTCGACCAGGAACTTCACGCCATATTGCGCGGTGACAGAACATGTGACCGCCGCGAGCACCGCTGTCACAATGATCGTGTGCGCCACCGCGCGGTGACGCACATAGCGCAAAAAGAAAGCAATCGGCCGATTGGCGAGCTGACAGAGTTCGTTCATGCGGGATCCGTCGTGGTTTTTCGGTGAGCGCGCACACGATGTCGGCCGTGTGCGGTAGCAGGTCTTGGCGTCCCCCGCCGTCTGTTGGGGCGGCCAAGGCATCACGCCTTTACCGCACGAAAGATCGAGCAACTCGGCTGGAAAACGCGAACCGACTTGAAAGGTTGCTGGAACTCGAACCCACAACGGATGTTGAGGGGACGGTGGGGCGCTTCGTCTCGTGAACTCGCAACGCGGCCTGCAAATGGTGCATGCCGCCGAGAAGGAATTCCGCATGCGCATTGCTCAGATTGCTCCATTGATCGAAGCCGTGCCGCCGAAGCTGTACGGTGGTACGGAACGCGTCATTTACTGGCTCACCGAAGAGCTCGTGGCGCTCGGTCACGACGTGACCTTGTTCGCGAGCGGGGACTCCAAGACCTCGGCGCGACTGGAAGCGGTATGGCCGCGGGCGTTGCGCCTCGACGGCGCCGTGCGCGATCAGAATGCGTTGCATATGGCCATGCTCGAGCGCGTGTGCGAACGCGCCGACGAATTCGATATGCTCCACTTCCATCTCGACTACTATCCGTTCTCATTGTTCTCACGGCAGCCGACGCCATTCGTGACGACGCTGCACGGCCGGCTCGATCTTCCCGAGCACGATGTCGTGTTCGAGACGTTTAGCTCCGCTCCGGTGATCGCGATCTCGAAGATGCAGCGCGAGTTGATGCCAAAGGCGGGCTGGGTGGACACCATTCATCATGGGCTGCCGCAGCAGCTGTTGGCACCCCGTGCGGCCAAGCCGTCTTATTTCGCTTTTCTCGGGCGCATTTCTCCGGAGAAGGCGGTCGATCGGGCCATTCGCATGTCGCACGCCTGCGGTATCCCGCTGAAGATTGCCGCCAAGGTCGACAAGGTCGACCGCGAATATTTCGATAGTGAGATTCGCCCACTGATCAGCGGCCCTGATATCGAATATATCGGCGAGATCACCGACGAGCAGAAATCCGACTTCCTGAGCGGCGCGGTGGCGCTGCTCGCACCGGTTGATTGGCCGGAGCCGTTCGGCCTGGTGCTGATCGAGGCGATGGCTTGTGGTACTCCGGTGATCGCATTCAACCGCGGCGCCGTGCCTGAGATCGTCGAAGACGGGGTTACCGGCTTTATCGTCGAGGACGAGCCGAGCGCGATCGCGGCGGTCAAGCGGTTGCCGGAGCTCTCACGACCGAGAATCCGCGAGCGCTTCGAGCGACGCTTCACCGCACGGCGGATGGCGGAGGACTATGTCGAGGTCTATCACGCGCTGATCGCGCGGGCCGATCCGCACCGCAACAAGCTGCACGTCCTGCCGGGCGGGCGCGGGTAGGAACGCTGCTAAGCCTCGGTTTGCTGTCGCGGCCGCGTTTCCGGCATGAACAGCACGAGGATGACGAGTGCGAGCACCGCCACGCCGGAGAGCGAAGTAAAGCACACGCTCTTGCCGGCGTGGTCGAGTACAAAGCCGGCAAGCGTGGTGCTCAGCGACGCACCGATGCCGACCGCGCTGCCGATTACGCCAAGCGTCAGATTGAAGCGGCCCTCGCGGGCGCTGATGTCGGCGACGATCACCGGCAGCAGCACGCCGAAAATGGCGCCGGAAAACCCGTCGAGTGCCTGTACGGCGATCACCCAGGACGGGGAGCTGACGAAGGTGAACATAATGCCGCGCAGCGCGAGCGCGGCAAAGCACAGCAGCAACAGCGGGCGGCGGCCCCAGCGCTGTGCCGCACGGCCGGACCAGGGCGAGAGCGCGGCGACGACGATTTGCGCCGAAACCATGCAGCCGGCGACGGTGCTCGCGGCCCAGGTGCTGAATTGCTTGGCGAGCAGGCCCGCCATCGTCGGCAGCATGGCGGCGTTGGCGAGCTGAAACAGGATGACGCAGACCGCGAACAGCCATACGCGACGATCGCGCGCGACGGCTCCCAGATCATGGAGGATTGCGCCAAGCCCGGGCGTGCTGTGTGAGCGCTGGGTAGAACGACGAACCAGGCCCTTGCCTTGAATCTTGTGGAGCGCGAACAGTGCTGGGATCGTCATGCCCGCGGTGATAAGGAACACCGCCTGCCCGGACAAAAACTGACCGCCTAGCCCGAGTGCGCCGGCGGCCAACCCGCTGCCGATCGAGGCGAAGCGTGCATTGCGGCCAATACGTTCACCGAGTGCGCCGTGACCGACAAGGCCGAGGCTGATGGCGACTAGCGCCGGTCCGAGCACGCAACTCGCGGCCGCGTGCAGCGCGCGGCTCGCCGCGACGATACCGAAGGACGGCCACAGCGCCAGAGCGAGCGCTGCGAGCCCAATTCCGACGACGGCGATCGCGGCGAGTAACCGTGCTGAGCGCACAGCGTCGACGAGCGCGCCGCCGGGCATCTGTCCGGCCAGCGCGACCAGGCTGCCGGTGGTGAGCACGAGGCCGATGTCGAGCTGCGTCCACGAATGCGAGGCGAGATAGACTGCGACGAACGGACCGAAGCCCGTCTGGATGTCGGCGATGAAGAAGGTGAACCAGTCGAGCGCGCGCACGCTGGCTGCCGCGGGCGCAGCGTCCAAATCGGAGCCGCCGAAGGCAACGGCAGGCGATGTCGATGGCAACGTCGACAGCTTAGTCTCTCCAACGCCGTCGGAGTCGAACGGCGTCGGCGACAGTGCCGCAAGAGTGACGCACAGTTTCCCCCGAATCCAATCCAACCATCAGTTTTGTCGCGATGCTTGCTACTTCTTTTTTACGCGACGGTGAGCGCAGATCCGGAAAAGTTCCGTTGATCATGCCTGCTCTGCGATTGAAGCATCCCAACGCGGCGAAAATGCGAACAGGAAGCGCAAAGTCACGCAACGAAGCGGTGATGTGTTACCGATTTGGACGGAACTCACAAAAATCAGCGCAGCGCATCTCCTCGATGCCGATCCATTGGGCGGAACTTGCTGCGCAAAGTTCCTCATGCAAAGTTCCGCGCCGCGACTGCCGCTCGTCTTATCTCACTACCTCTCCGCCGCGGCAAAAGTTTGAAAGCAGATGCCGCGAATCGCTCTTCCCTCGACCTCGATCAACTATGAGCTCACCGGAAGCGGAACGGCGTGGCTCGTGCTACTGCACGAGATCGGCGGCACGCTGTGGACCTGGAACGCGGTCGCGCGGACGCTCGGCACACGGTTTCGCGTGCTCGCTTATGACCAGCGCGGCAGCGGGCAGTCGGATCGGATCAGCGGCGCATTCACGCTCGGCACGCAGATCGATGATCTGGCCGACCTTCTCTCTGCGCTCGGTGCGCCCGAGGCGCTGCATCTCGCCGGCAACGCGCTCGGTGCTGCCTTCGCGGTGCGCTTTGCCGCGCGTCATCCGCAACGCGTGCGTTCGCTGGTGCTGGCGTGCCTGGCGCCGAACGTGAACGCCGATCGCATCCGTTATCTGCAAGAGCGCGCCGCGGCGGTAGAGCGCGAAGGCATGCAAGCGACTGTGGAGAGCTCGCTGGGGAATTCTTACCCCGCTGAAGCAATCCGCGATCGTGCGGTCTATGAACGTTACCGCGAACGGTTTCTCGCCAACGATCCGAAGAGCTATGCGGCGGTCAATCGCGCTTTCGCGCAATTCGATGTGACGGGCGACCTTGCGGCGATCCGTTGTCCGACGCTGGTGCTTGCCGGCAGGCACGACAAGCTGCGCCCGCCCGCCTATGTGCGTGATCTCGCGGCTCGCATTCCGGAGGCGCGCTATGAGGTGATCGACTCGGGCCACATCATGCCGGTGCAGGCGCCGGATGAGATGCTGGCAGCGATGATGAAATTCTACGCTGACTATCCGTAGGACTGTAAGCGCGGTTGCATGTCGTGCCGGCCGGCAAGCCAGTCGGCATTCTCGGCAAGCGCCAGCAGGGACGCGCGCATTTTCAGGAGCCGCGTCCGCTCCTCCGCCGAGCAGGCCGGATCATCCGCTCGTTGGGCACATTCGAGCGCCCATGTCCTCAACTCCAGTGCGTTTGGCGCGTCAACCATCAAGCCTTCGCTTTCTCCCGAAGGCTTCAGTCTCCGCGCTTTCGCCAAAGAAGGCGAGCGTCTCGTAGTCTAAGAGCAAAAGGGGTCAATGGCGTTGATGCAGGATTATCCCTGCATAGTGCCACTTGTGCCTTTGCCACCGTTCTCGAGCACTCCGAACTCAGATGACTTCTGCCCCTGCTCCGCCGGCATCATTTCAATGTGTGTGAGGCCCAGGCGGAACAGCTCACGGACCGCCGCTGCCCGGCTAGGCATGCGCTGGCGGAAGCGAAAATCGTCGACTGCGGAAAGCTCTTCCGGCGAGAGCATGATCTGCAGGCGCTCACCTCGGGCGAGGGAGCCCTTCTTATAGGGCATGGTCCTTCCCCTTCAACGGCGTAATGTCCTAACTAGTCCAATAAACCGCCACTTACTCATTTGGTTCCTTGCCCGCGTGCAGGCCCCGAATTTGCCCAGTTCGGGGGGGATTTTGTGGGAAAGCCCATCGAAGGGGAGCCGCATGCCGCCGTTCGTCATCCCGCCGCTGGTGAAATGGACCCTTATCGCGCTGGGGGGAGCGGCAGCGGTGCATTGGGTGGTGAAGGAAGTCCGCCGCGTCAATGAAGAGCTCGAGCGCGCCAGGGTCAGGGCGCGGGTGCGCGATCAGCAACCGCTGCCGACGCTCCGGCGCGATCCGCGCACCGGCGAATATCACCTGTAAGCGAAATCCAGGCTGATGGCGCTCAGCGCGCGTCGACGCGCCGGCCACCGACCATGGCGCCGAAGAACAGGCCGAACATCACCAAGCCGGCAATCTGAAAGGTCAGCATCGTTCGCCCCCCTGAAGTCTGTCGTCTCTCTTCTTCTTGTTGGTCGCGAGCCTAGACCGCGAGGTTCAAAAGCCGCGTAAAAGGGGCCTCCGCTTGACCCCCTAAAACCCCGCCGATACGGTCGCTTTTGCTTTTCTCGTTAAAAATATGTGATGAATCATGGGCGAATTTGATGCTTCCGCCCGGGAGCGGCCGGCTTCTCTCGATCCGAGACGGTCGTTTCAGGGACTGATCCTGACGCTTCAGCGCTTCTGGGCAGACTGGGGCTGCGTCATCCTGCAGCCCTATGACATGGAGGTGGGGGCGGGGACCTTCCATCCGGCGACGACGCTGCGCGCGCTCGGTCCAAAGCCGTGGAACGCCGCCTATGTGCAGCCGTCGCGGCGGCCGAAGGACGGCCGATATGGCGAGAACCCCAACCGGCTGCAGCACTATTATCAGTTCCAGGTGATCCTGAAGCCGTCGCCGCCCGACATCCAGGAGCTCTATCTCAAGTCACTTGCCGCGATCGGCGTCGATGCCGCGACCCACGACATCCGCTTCGTCGAGGACGATTGGGAGAGCCCGACGCTCGGTGCCTGGGGTCTCGGCTGGGAGTGCTGGTGCGACGGCATGGAGGTCTCGCAGTTCACCTATTTCCAGCAGGTTGCCGGCTTCGAATGCGCGCCGGTCGCGGGCGAGCTCACCTATGGGCTCGAGCGGCTCGCGATGTATGTGCAGGGCGTCGACCGCGTCTACGACCTCAACTTCAACGGCCGCGACGACGAGAAGAAGGTCACCTATGGCGACGTCTTCCTGCAAGCCGAGCAGGAATATTCACGGCACAATTTCGAGGTCGCCGACACCACGATGTTGTTTGAGCAGTTCAAGATGGCGGAGGCTGCCTGCCGCAAATATCTGGAGGCCGGCTGGGCCGACGGCGACAAGCGCCGGCATCTCATGGCGCTCCCGGCCTACGACCAGTGCATCAAGGCGAGCCACGTTTTCAATCTGCTCGACGCGCGCGGTGTGATCTCGGTCACCGAGCGGCAGAGCTATATCCTGCGGGTGCGCGAGCTGGCCAAAGCCTGCGGCGCTGCGTGGTTGGCGACCGAAGCCGGCGGGGCCGGCGCGCAAGCTGCGTGAAGGGAAAAAGGCCCGCCGCCGCGTCGCGTGACAATCTTGCCTTGCCTTGCTATCGGCTTCGCGCGTCATTCAACAAAGTCCTATGCCCGACCTTCTGCTCGAACTCTTCTCCGAGGAAATTCCGGCGCGCATGCAGGCGCGGGCGGCTGAGGATCTGCGCAAGCTCGTCACCGACGCGCTGGTCAATGCCGGGCTCACTTATGAGGGCGCCAAGGCCTTCGCGACGCCGCGGCGCCTGACGCTGACGGTGCTGGGGCTTCCGGCCAGGCAGCCCGACATCAAGGAAGAAAAGAAAGGCCCGCGCGTCGGCGCGCCGGAGAGCGCCATCGCCGGCTTCCTCAAGGGCGCGGGCCTCAAGTCGATCAGCGAAGCCAAGGTGCAGCCCGACAAGAAGGGCGATTTCTATGTGGCGGTGATCGAGAAGCCGGGCCGCGCCGCGATCGAGGTGATCGCGGAAATCCTCCCTGCCATCATCCGCGGCTTTCCATGGCCGAAATCCATGCGCTGGGGCTCAGGTCGGCTCGGCTGGGTGCGGCCGTTGCACTCCATCGTCGCCACCTTCGGCCCGGAAACGGAGGAGCCTGACGTGGTGCCGTTTGCGGTCGACGGACTCGCCGCAAGCAATGAGACGCGTGGGCACCGCTTCCTGGCGCCGCAGGCGTTCAAGGTCAGCCATTTCGACGACTATCTGAGCAAGCTGGAAAAGGCCAGGGTGGTGCTCGATCCGGCGCGGCGCGCCGAGATGATCGCAACCGACGCCAAGACGCTTGCCTTCGCGCAGGGCTACGAGCTCGTCGAAGACGAAGGGCTGCTGGCCGAGGTCGCCGGCCTCGTCGAGTGGCCGGTGGTGCTGATGGGCTCGTTCGACTCGGCGTTCTTGAAGATTCCCGACGAGGTGATCCGCGCCACCATCCGCAACAATCAGAAATGCTTCGTGCTGCGCGATCCGCAGACGGCAAAGCTCGTCAACAAGTTCATCCTCATTGCCAACACCGAAGCCGCCGACGGCGGCAAGGCGATCGTTGCCGGCAATGAGCGTGTCATCCGCGCGCGGCTCTCTGACGCCAAGTTCTTCTACGAGACCGACCTGAAGACACGGCTCGAGGACCGGCTGCCGAAATTCGAGCATATCGTGTTCCACGAGAAGCTCGGTACGCAGGCGCAGCGCATCGCGCGCATCGAGGCGCTTGCCGCGCATATCGCACCGATGGTGGACGCCGACGTGGCCAAGGCGGAACGCGCGGCACATCTGTGCAAGACCGACCTGCTCACGGAAGTGGTCGGCGAATTCCCCGAGTTGCAAGGCCTCATGGGCCGCTACTACGCGGAAGCCCAGGACGAGGATGAGGCCGTCGCGCATGCCTGCGAGGACCACTACAAGCCGAAAGGACCGGACGACCTGGTGCCGAGCGATCCGGTATCGATTGCAGTGGCGCTCGCCGACAAGATCGACACGCTGATCGGCTTCTGGGCGATCGACGAAAAGCCGACGGGTTCGAAGGACCCCTATGCACTGCGCCGCGCGGCGCTCGGTGTCATTCGCATCGTGCTCGACAACGGGCTGCGGCTGCGGCTGCTTCCAATTGCAGCATCGCACCTCGCCGCGCTGCGCCGCGACGGATCAGTCGGTGCGGACTTGCTGGCATTCTTTGCCGATCGCTTGAAGGTGCAATTGCGCGAGCAGGGCGCACGGCACGATCTGGTCGACGCAGTGTTTGCGCTCGAAGGCCAGGACGATCTGCTGCTCATCGTCCGCCGCGTCGAGGCACTGGGTAAATTCCTCGACACCGAGGACGGCAAGAATCTTCTTGCCGGCACCAAGCGGGCGGCCAACATCATCCGCATCGAGGAAAAGAAGGACAACACGCAATACACCGGTGCACCCGATCCGAAGCGCTACGCGCAGGACGAGGAGCGCGCGCTGGCCGACGCGATCAACGTTGCTAAGAAAGACGCGACGGCGGCGGTGGCGAAGGAAGACTTCGCCGCGGCGATGCGCGCCATGGCCAAGCTGCGACCATTTGTCGATGCCTTCTTCGACAAAGTGACGGTGAATGTCGAGGACAAGGCGCTGCGGGCTAACCGGCTCACGCTGCTCAACGAGATTCGCGAAGCCACTCGCGCGGTTGCGGACTTCTCCAAGATCGAGGGTTAGCCGCTTCCAGGCGCCGCACGGGGAGGGTAGGAGAGTGCGGGAACTACCCCCGGTTTGCATCGTTTTCACCCACGGAGCCCCGCATGACCTTCGGAATTGCACATGTTCAGCCGGTTGTTGCTTTGCTCGCCGGCATCCTCATTCTGATCCTGCCGCGGCTCCTCAATTACATCGTCGCCATCTATCTGATCGTGATCGGGCTCATCGGTCTGGGGATCGTGCGGTAGGGCTTGCTCGCCCTGCCTTGGCATGATCTTTAGCGGCCACCTTCTCCAACCTCCGACGACATCATGGCCAAGAAGACGCTTGCCAAACATCAATCCGTGAAGCGCAAGAAATCCGCGACCCGCCCGGCGAAAAAGCCGACGGCGCGCAAAGCCGCTGCCGCCAAATCCGGCAAATGGGTCTACAGCTTCGGCGGCGGCAAGGCCGAAGGCCGCTCAGACATGCGCAATCTGCTCGGGGGCAAGGGTGCAGGGCTCGCCGAGATGGCCAATCTTGGCCTTCCGGTGCCCCCCGGCTTCACCATCACCACCGACGTCTGCACGTCCTATTACGCCCACGGAAATACGTATCCGAAGGGGCTGCGCGAGCAGGTGGAGAAGGCGCTCGTGCAGGTCGGCCGCATCACCGGCAAGACCTTCGGGGACGAGAAGAACCCGTTGCTGGTCTCCGTGCGCTCCGGCGCGCGGGCCTCGATGCCGGGCATGATGGATACCGTGCTCAATCTCGGCCTCAACGACCGCACGGTCGAGGCGCTTGCGGCGAAGTCCGGCGACCGGCGCTTCGCCTATGACAGCTATCGGCGCTTCATCACGATGTATTCGGACGTCGTGCTCGGCGTCGAGCATCATCATTTCGAGGAATTGCTGGATTACCTGAAAGAGCGCGAAGGCTACACGCTCGACACCGACCTCAAGGCCGAGGACTGGGCGAACCTCGTCGAGCAGTACAAGAAGCGCGTTCAAGAGGAGCGCGGCGAGCCGTTCCCGCAGGATCCGCATGCGCAGCTTTGGGGCGCGATCGGGGCCGTGTTCGGCTCGTGGATGAATGCGCGCGCCATCACCTATCGGCGTCTGCACAACATCCCGGAGAGCTGGGGCACGGCGGTGAACGTGCAGGCGATGGTGTTCGGAAATATGGGCGAGACGTCGGCGACCGGCGTTGCCTTCACCCGCAATCCGTCGACCGGCGAGAAGAAGCTTTACGGCGAATTCCTCATCAATGCGCAAGGTGAGGACGTTGTCGCCGGCATCCGTACGCCGCAGGAGATCTCGGAGGCCGCACGTCAGGAGTCCGGCTCGGACAAGCCGTCATTGGAGAAAAGCCTGCCGCAGGCGTTCGCCGAGCTGCAGCGCATCTACAACAAGCTCGAGCGGCATTACCGCGACATGCAGGATCTCGAGTTCACCATCGAGCAGGGCAAGCTGTGGATGCTGCAGACGCGCAACGGCAAGCGTACGGCCAAGGCCGCGCTGCGCATTGCGGTCGAACTCGCCAATGAGAAACTCATCTCGAAGGAAGAGGCAGTGACGCGCGTCGACCCTGCGTCACTCGAGCAGCTCTTGCATCCGACCATCGATCCCAATGCGCATCGCAAAGTGGTCGCGCAGGGTTTGCCGGCCTCGCCTGGCGCGGCCTCGGGCGAGATCGTGTTCTCGTCGGATGAAGCCGCGCAGCTCAAGACCGACGGGCACAAGGTGATCCTGGTACGCGTCGAAACCAGTCCCGAGGACATCCACGGCATGCACGCTGCCGAAGGCATCCTGACCACGCGCGGCGGTATGACCTCGCACGCGGCCGTGGTCGCGCGCGGCATGGGTAAGCCTTGCGTCTCCGGCGCCGGCTCGCTGCGCATCGACTATAACGCCGGGACCATGGTGGCGAGCGGACAGACCTACAAGAAGGGCGACGTCATCACCATTGACGGCTCGACCGGACAGGTGCTCGCCGGCAAGGTCGGCATGATCGAGCCGCAACTGTCCGGGGAGTTCGGCACGCTGATGGGTTGGGCGGACAAGATCCGGGCCCTCGGCGTGCGCGCCAATGCCGACACGCCGACCGACGCGCGGCTTGCCGTCAAGTTCGGCGCCGAGGGCATCGGGCTCTGCCGCACCGAGCACATGTTCTTCGACGAAGAGCGCATCCAGGCGGTACGCGAGATGATCCTCTCCGACGAGGAGAAATCGCGTCGCGCCGCGCTGGCGAAGCTCCTCCCGATGCAGCGTAACGATTTCATCGAGCTGTTCGAGATCATGGGCGGCAAGCCGGTTACCATCCGCCTGCTCGATCCGCCGCTGCACGAGTTCCTGCCGCATGGCGAGGAGGAGATCGCCGAGGTCGCCGCCGCCATGGGCGCTGACCCACGCAAGCTCGCCGACCGTGCGCGCGAGCTCTCCGAGTTCAACCCGATGCTCGGCTTCCGCGGTTGCCGCATCGCCATCGCCTATCCGGAGATCGCGGAGATGCAGGCGCGCGCCATCTTCGAGGCGGCGGTTGAAGCCGGCAAGCGCACTGGCAAGCCCGTCGTGCCGGAGGTGATGGTGCCGCTGATTGCCACGAAGACCGAGCTCGACCTGGTCAAGGCGCGCATCGACGCCATGGCGAAAGCGGTGCAGGACGAGACCGGCCGCAAGCTCAATTATCAGGTTGGCACGATGATCGAGCTGCCGCGCGCGGCGCTGCTCGCCGCCGAGATCGCGGAAAGCGCCGAGTTCTTCTCCTTCGGCACTAATGACCTGACGCAGACGACCTACGGTATCAGCCGTGACGATGCCGCAAGTTTCCTCGCGACTTACACGGCGCGCGGTATCCTGCCCGGCGATCCGTTCGTGTCGATCGATCAGATCGGCGTCGGCGAACTCGTCAAGATCGGCGTCGAACGCGGCCGCAAGACCCGCAAGGGACTCAAGGTCGGCATCTGCGGTGAGCATGGCGGCGATCCTGCCTCGGTCGCCTTCTGCCACGAGGTCGAGCTCGATTACGTGTCGTGCTCGCCGTTCCGCGTGCCGATCGCGCGGCTTGCCGCCGCACAGGCGGCGCTGGGCAAGAGCGCCGCAAGCCAGGCGTAGCTGCCTTTCAATCGCGGGAGACTCGGCGAGCGCTACCCGCTCGCCCGAATATCGTCGAGGTCGTCCGCGACCTCTTCGCAAGTGGCCGCCAGCTCCAGATATTCCTGCTTGGCTGCGGCATCGAGCGCCTGCTCGGCCATCTGCCGGTAAATCTTGGCCTGCTCGCGATAGTAGTCGGACTTGTGCTGCATGCGACGACTCTCGATCGGCGCCTGCGGCACGATAGCACACGGATGAGACCGCGTCAGAGGTAGCCGAATCCCTGCTGACGGCCTCCTGCCCGTGTGAAATAGTACCCTTCAAGCGGCAACAAAGAGAGATAAGCCGCAGAGGGGAACGCCTTGCGAGATCCGGCAACGCAGCTGCAAAGCGCGGTGCTCTCGCCGCGCACAGACCGCCTCCGCAGCCTCCTGGCCGCGGCGTGGGTCCTGTCGTTGCTGGCGCTGCTCGCGTTTCTGGTGGTCTATCCGCTGCTGATGCTGCTGCTCGGGGCGCTGACCGACACCAATCCGGTGGTCGACGGCTTCGGCGTGTTCCGTCTGTCGATCCATAATTTCACGACGGTGCTCACCAATGCCAACGTCGCCGAGGCGCTCGCCAACACGCTGATCATCTGCGGCGGCGGTACCGTGATTGCGGTGGCGATTGGGCTTACCTTCTCTTGGATCGTGGTGCGCACCAACACGCCGTGCAAACGCTTCGTCGCCGCCGCAAGCATGCTGCCGTTGTTCGCGCCGCCACTGGTGGCCGGCGTCGCCTGGGTCATTCTCGGCTCGCCGAAGACCGGGCTGATCAACACCGCGTTCAAATGGATCGGTCTCGACTTTCGCATCGATCTCTACACCTTGCCCGGCCTGATCTTCGTCTTCGGCATCTATTACGCGCCCTATGTCTACATGTTTACCTCTTCCGCGCTGCGGAACATGGACCCAAGCCTCGAGGAAGCCTCGGAGGTTGCCGGCGCCAATCCCATTACGACGCTGTTCTCGGTGACCTTCCCGCTGATCATGCCGGCGATCATTTCCGGGACGCTGCTGTCCTTCGTCGTGATGCTCGGCATCTACGGCATCCCGGCGGTGCTCGGCGCGCCGAGCGACATCAACGTGCTCACCACCTACATCTTCAAGCTCACCAACTGGTCGCCGCCGCTCTACAACACCGCCGCGGCGGTCGCGATCATCCTGATGGTGGTGACCGGCGCGCTGGTCATCGCGCAGCAACGCGTGCTTTCCGGCCGCAGCTTCACCACCGTCGCTGGCAAGGCGTTCCGTCCGCGCAGCATCGATCTCGGAGGCTGGCGCTGGCTGACCCTCGCGCTTGCCGCACTCTATCTCCTGGTCGTGGTGGTTCTGCCGACGCTGGCGCTCATCATCGCCGCGTTCCGCAAATTCCTGTTCTTTCGCGATCTCGCCAGCGTGTTCGACATGCGGGCATATTCGCTCGACCACATGCGCAGCATCCTCGACAATCCGCTGACCATCAATTCGATCTACAATTCCGTCGAGGTTGGCATCATCACCGCGCTCGCCGGCGGCGCGCTTGCCTTTGCCATCGGTTACACCATCCACCGTACGCAGCTCGCGGGTCGCCGCTCGATCGACTTGCTGTCGACGCTGCCGGTCGCCGTCCCCGGGCTGGTGGTCGGTGTTGCCTATCTATGGGCGTGGATCGGATTACCCGGCGGTCTCTACGGAACGCTGTGGATTTTGGCGCTCGCCTTCGTCGCGCGGTTCATGCCCGACACGGTGAAGACGTTGTCGACGTCGCTCATGCAGATCCATCGCGAGCTCGAGGAAGCGTCCTGGATTTGCGGCAAGGGCACGCTGACGACGATCCGCAGTGTCGTCCTGCCGCTCGCCAGCCCCGGTGTGATCGCGGCAATGACGCTCCTCTTCGTGCTGGCGATTCGAGAGCTCGGCTCCTCACTGTTTCTCTATACCAGCAACACCATGGTCATGTCGGTGCTGCTGCTCGACTATTACGAAGGCGGCAATATCGGCAAGACGGCGGCTTTCAGCCTGCTGCAGATGCTGCTGCTCGGCGGCCTCATCGGAGTAGCCAATTGGCTTTCCAGGGGGGCGTCGCAGATCGGTACGACGCGAAGTTAGAAAAAACGTCTGGGAGGATCACGATGCAGAACAAGCTCAAGACCATGGCCGGTGCGCTCGGTCTGGCCGTCGTGCTGGCAGCCGGGCCGGCCGCGGCACAGAATTTCGGCCCGCCGGAGCTGATCGAGGCCGCAAAGAAGGAAGGCAAGCTCGTCTACTACACGGCGAACTTCGCCGAGGTCGAGCAGCAGGTCATCAAAGCCTTCAACAAGCGTTTCCCCGAGATCAAGGTCGAGATGGTGCGGGCGCCCGGCGGCCAGCTCATCACCCGGGTGAAGACCGAAGCCGCCGCCGGCAAGCTTGCCGCCGACGTCGTCGATCATTCCGATCGCGCATTGATGCTGCCGCTGGTCGATCTGTTCCAGGACTACGCACCGCCGAACGCCGCCGACTACCGGCCTGACGCGATGATCTCGCCGAAGCTGTGGCCGCGCGCGACGCTGGTCTGGTCGATCGCCTACAACACCGAGCTGGTGAAGAACCCGCCGAAGACCTGGATGGATCTCACCAAGCCCGAATACGGCAATAAGCAGATCGGCCAGGTGTTCGCAGCCTCCGGCGGCACCACCTGGACCCGCATCATGTTCGAGCGCCAGGTGCTCGGCGAGGATTACTGGAAGAAGCAGGCGGCGACCAACCCGGTGCTGTATCCCTCGGGCGCGCCGACCTCGGATTCGCTGGTGCGCGGGGAGGTCTCGATCGCGCCGCTGCTCTACAACGCGATTTATCCGAAACAAAAGGAAGGCGCCCCGATCAAGATCTTCTTCGCCCCGGAAGGCGCGCCGGTGAACCCCTATGCCACCGGCATCCCGAAAACGGCCGCGCACCCGAATGCCGCGAAGCTGTTCCTCAATTGGTGCCTGTCGGAAGAGGGGCAGACCTTCATGATCAAGGAGCTCGGCAACCTCACCTCGCTGAAGACGGCGCCGGTCTATCCGGAAGGCTTCGATCCGAAGGTGGTGAAGGTCTGGCTGCCGAACTTCGACCAATATGTGAAGCTGCATGCCCAATGGGTCGAAGAGTGGAACAAGACCTACAACTATCGCCAGTGATCCGCGGCGCGGGCTGACGCCATGTCTGCGACCCTCGACGTCAACGATCTGCGCAAGCAGTTCTCGGTTGGCCGGCCGGCCATCGACGGCGTCAGCTTCGCCGTGCCGGCCGGCGAGATCGGCGTGCTGCTCGGGCCTTCCGGTTGCGGCAAGACGACGACGCTGCGTTGCGTCGCCGGGCTCGAGCATCCGACCGGCGGATCCATCAGCATCGGTGGACGCGTCGTCTCCTCTCCGGCCGCCGGCGTGCTGGTGCCGCCGCGTTCGCGCGACATCGGCATGGTGTTCCAGTCTTATGCGGTGTGGCCGCATATGACGGTGCGGCAGAACGTGGTCTATCCGCTCAAGCATCGGAAGATTTCGCGCACCGATGCCGGGCGCATGGTCGATGAGGTGCTGGAGCTCGTCGGGCTCTCCGAATATCGCGAGCGGGCGGTGGTGGCGCTGTCCGGCGGACAGATGCAGCGCGTGGCGCTCGCCCGTAGCCTGATCTACCGGCCGCAGCTCCTGCTCCTCGACGAGCCGTTGTCGAACCTCGACGCCAAGCTGCGACTACGGTTGCGCGACGATCTGCGCCGCATCCTCAAGCAGACCGGCATGACGGCCCTCTACGTGACGCACGATCAGTCCGAGGCCGTGGTGCTCGGCGACCGCATCGGCGTTATGCGCGAAGGCAAGCTGTTGCAGATGGGCGCCCCGGACGAAATCTACAATCGGCCAGCCGATCTCTTCGTCGCCAATTTCACCGGGGCTACCAACGAGCTGACCGGAACGCTGGTTGCGCGCAACGGGACCTTCGGCACCGTCGACATCGGGGCGGAGCAGCGTGTTGAGGCGCTGATGCTCGATACGCTGACGCCAGGCGACAAGGTGCGCATTGCGTTGCGGCCCGAGAATGTCGAGATTGCGAACGGCGCCGGTGGTGGATTGCCCGCGCGCATCCTCGAGCGCCGGTACCAGGGCGCGCAGACGATCTATGACATCGACGTCGCCGGCCAGCACATCGTCGCGCTTGAGCTTGGCACAGCCGCGCGGCATGCGAGCGGCACGCAGACTTCGATAGCGCTGCGCCGTGAGGCGTTGTGGGGTTATCAGGATCGCGGATCGATCCTGGAAAAGTGAGTTATTGCGATCGAAGAGCTTGCGCGGCGTCAGACCGCCACTTTGCTGAGGAACTCTTCGACTTCGTCGCGCAGATTGTCGACGGCGTTGGCGACCGACGTCGATGCCTGCAAGACCACCTCTGCTGATGAGCGCGTCTCGGTCGCCGCACCGGCCACGTCACCCAGGACGGCGACCACGGTGCTGGTACCCTCGGCGGCGCTGGTGACATTGTTGGATATCTCACCGGTGGCGGCGCTCTGCTCCTCGATCGCCGCAGCGACCGCCGTCGTGTATTCGTCGATCTCGCGCATGCGCGCCGCGATAGCGCGGATCGCGTCGACGGCACCGGTTGTCGAGTTCTGCACCGCGAGGATATGGCTGGCGATGTCCTCGGTGGCTTTTGAAGTTTGCACCGCGAGCGATTTGACCTCGGAGGCCACGACCGCAAACCCCTTGCCCGCTTCGCCGGCGCGCGCCGCCTCGATCGTGGCGTTGAGCGCAAGCAGATTGGTCTGTCCCGCGATGGTGCGGATCAGCTTGACCACGTCGCCGATCTTCTGCGCGCCTGCGGCCAGACCGGCGATGTCATGATCGGTCGCCTGCGCCTCGGTCGAGGCGACGCGCACTACGCCCGAGGTATTGCCGAGCTGCTTGCTGATCTCGCCGATAGAGCGCGAAAGCTCGTCGGCGGCGGTCGCTGCGACCTGCACATTGCTTGACGCTTCCTTGAACGCCCTGACCGCGTTCTCGGCACGTTGCGACGTCTGCAGGGATGAAGCGGATAATGCGGTGGCGGTCTTGCGCATCGCCGATGCGCTATCGTTCACCATCGACAGCAGGCGGCCGACCTGCGAGCGAAAGCTGGCGATAGCCGACTCGATGGTGCCGCGACGGCTTTCCTGCTCGCGGCTCGCCGCGCGCTCCTCCTCGGCTTTGCGCTGCTCGGTGACATCCTCCATGGTCACGATCCAGCCGCCGCCGGCGATCGGATGGTTGATGATGTGCAGCAGACGGCCGTCAGCCGAGGGTACCAGCCGCGGTGTGGATCTCTTGCTCGCCACATCATCGAGGATGGAGCGGACATACTCGTCCACGTTCACCTTGAGCAGTCCGGATTTAACGCGATGCTCGATCAATTGACGCAATGTACAGCCGGGCTTCACCACATCCGGATTGAGGCGGTGCATTTCGAGATACCGCGTGTTGACCAGCAGGATGCGCGCCTGTGCATCGAACATGCACAAGCCTTGCGACATGTTGTTTATCGCACGGGTGAGCCGGTCGTGCTGGCGCCCAGCCTGGCGATAAAGCAGCGCCGAGGCCAAGCCGGCGCCAAGGACGGCGACCCCGAAGGCGAGCCAAACCCACCCGAACCCGATCATTGTTGGAGTGCTCAAGGCGTTGCCCAGGCTGCAAACGAGCACAGCGAATGTGCCGTGGTGTCGTTGACGGGGCGTTAACGCGGGTTGTGTGCGATGCAAAAGCCCGCGTTCCGCCTGCCGTTTGCCTCAGCTGACGGCCTCAGTCTTTGCGCATCTGCTCGTCATTGAATTCGCCCACCAAGGCTCTGAAGCGGCGTATCCACGAATTGTGGTCGGCAAGCTCGAGCCATTTCTGAGCGAAGGCAAGGAGACCGGCCCGCACCGCCGGATCGTTGGTCTTGGTTGCCTGATCAAGGAATTCCGCTGCGGCCTCGCGCAGCTTCTCGTGTTCGGTCTCTGCAGTCAGATCGACGACAGGATCACGCGGATGCTCGGTTACTTTCTCTGTCATTCCCACCCCACGCGTTACACTCGTGCATTTTGACATAGGCGCGAGGCTGGTGGATCGTTCCTCACTGCCGCAAATCATCCGCGAAAATCCGATCGCGCGGCATCCGTGGTCATGCCATACCGTCTTCGCGTCGCGTGTCGTCGCCGAGGCCGCACGGCGTTACCGAGGTGTCGGACTCTCGGGCGGCGTCACAGGGGCGAGCAGCTTTTGCGCGAGCCTCTCGTACTCGCGAGCCACCGCTTCGAGCGCCGAGGCAACGGCGTCGTCGGCCGCGTCCTTGGCCTTGATGCGATATTCCGCAGCTTTGGCGCAAAGCGTCTCATACGTCTGGTTGTCGTTCATGCAACGCGCATCCTCCGCAACCCAAACGCCGGTTCCCCGTCCGCGGTTCGCCGTGATCCACGCACATCAGCGGTAATATGTTGGGCGCTTCACCCACACTGCCGCTGTGGTAAACAGCGGGTGCAGAAGAAACGACATCGCTCTGGGGGGATGTGATGGTGCAGTTGCAGGCGCCGAGTAGGGCCGCGGCTCACGCCGTTATGCCTGCGATTACTGACGCTGGCAGCGCGCGGCGATGAGCGGCCCGACGAGATCAACGCGCGCGCTGCGTCTATGGTATGTGCTGACCGGGCTCGGCGGATTCCTGTTCGGCCTCATCGCCGAGCGGCGGCCGTTCGGCAACGATGTCTTCGCACACCCGGTCGTGATCTATTTCGTTCTGGTCGGGCTCTGCCTGATTGCGCTGCGCGTCGTCGCTAAGCGTCCGGTGCCCGAGCTCATTCCCGAACGCTCCATGCTGCTCGGCTTCGCGTGCGGGCTGGCCTTGTTCCTCGTCGGAAATTTTCTCGCCGTGCACCTGCTGCGTTGACGGATCATTTACCACGGTATCGCGATGCCTGCACCGGTGGCAATTGCTCGCAAATCCAGGTTCCATATACATTTTCCGGCGGTTGCAAGCCGCCGCGATTAACGCCTTCGCAAGGTTAACCCGCGCATAAAACAAAGTGTCGCATTGTCGCCACTCCGGCGGCAGGCACGGCTTGCGGGTGGCGTTTCGTTGCGTTCGCGTCACGTCAATAAGAATTCGCGTCTGAGGTCGAAGCGCGCGCTCTTCGGCCTTTTCGCATTTCTGGCGCCGCTGATGCCGTCCTCGATCGGCTATCAGGATCTCGGTGCACTGCTGGCGCGCCAACCCGGCGTTGCCGAGCGCTGGCACAATCACATCATCGCCTCGACTTTTGGCACCATTCATGCCGCGATGTTTTCCTTCGCCCGGCCGATCGGCACGCACCTGCCGCGTCCACCGATCTATCAGCAGGTCAAACTCGACCCCGACGAGATCACCGGCTCGATCGCGCGGGACGAAGAAGCGATCGATCTTTCCAAGTTGCCGCCGGTCGAATATCCCAGCGTCGAGCGCGCGCACAAAGGCGACCGGCTGTTGCTGCCGCGCCAGGAAACGCCGGCACGCTCGAGCCAGACGATCAACGGCATGACCGAAGCGGAGATCGAGGCGCGCATCGACAGCATGGTCGGACGCGATCTGATCGGCGATACGCCGGGCTTCGATGACGCCGATCTGCCCGAATCGGACCAGCCACCGCCCGATATCACCACGGCGGCGCGCAAGATCCAGAACGGCGAGGGCGACGGTGTTTATTTCGGCAGCGATCCGTTGAACGCGGATGACCAGCGGATGTCGCCATGGGACCCGGGCGCTGCCCCGGTCATCGTGACGCCGCGTGCCGACCCCGACATCAAGCAGGCGGCGCTGACGCCACCCGGGGCCAAGAGCGAGGCCGCCGGCGAGTCGGTGGCGCCGAAAGGTGAAGTGACCGGCGAGGGCCATCGGCCGAAGACGCCGGCCGAACGCCTCGGGCTCGAGGGCAAGACGCGGGCGAAGGCGGAGAAGTGCCTCGCCAACGCCGTCTATTTCGAGGCCCGCGGCGAGCCGGTGCGCGGGCAGATGGCAGTTGCGCAGGTGGTGATGAACCGCGTGTTCTCGAATTTCTATCCGAACGACGTCTGCGGCGTCGTCTATCAGAACGCGCACCGCCACAATGCCTGCCAATTCACCTTCGCCTGCGACGGTATCCCCGACGTCGTCAACGAGCCGGACATGTGGATCCGCGCCAAGCGCATCGCCAAGGAGACGCTCGACGGCAAGCTGTGGCTGCCGGAGATCGCCAAGGCGACGCACTATCATGCCTATTGGGTGCGCCCGAGCTGGGTTGGCGAGATGCACAGAATCACGAAAATCGGCGTGCATACCTTCTATCGCCCACGCGCCTGGGGCGACGGCTCCGACGAGCCAAAATGGGGCGACCCGGTCGCCACGCTGGAAGCGACGAAGACGCTGTAGCCGCTCGAAACGGCAGCAAAAGTCCGCGCTTACCGCCAATTTCAATTCAGCCATGCGCGGCGCAAATCGATTCGATCAGCAATATTTATTTGGGTTGTCGGACCTGCGACACTATGTTCCCCGGCAACGGCGCGGACATTTGGCCGCGCGGGGCGAGGTACCAGCATCATGTCCACCACAACGTCGTCCGCGGGATCGCCGGCGCTCACTTGGCGCACGCCTGCGGTCGTTATCTTCTGCGGCTGCTTGATTGCGCTGTTGAGCTTCGGCCCGCGCTCCGCCGTCGGCCAATTCCTGACGCCACTGTCGTTCGCGCATGGTTGGGGCCGCGACGTGTTCTCCATTGCGTTGGCGATCCAGAATCTTCTCTGGGGCGTAGGCCAGCCTTTTGCCGGCGCCATTGCCGACCGCTACGGCACGATTCGGGTGCTCTGTGTCGGCGCGCTGCTCTACGCTGCCGGCCTCGCGGTCATGGCCTACGCATCGACTGCCGCGATGCTCGATGTGTCCGCTGGCGTGCTCATCGGCTTTGGGCTCTCCGGATGCTCGTTCAATCTGGTGATTGGCGCCTTCGGCAAACTCCTGCCGGAAAGCTGGCGCGGTCTCGGTTTCGGCGCCGGCACGGCGGCTGGCTCGTTCGGACAATTCCTGTTCTCGCCGCTCGCCCGCGCGCTCATCGACCATTTCGACTGGCAGTCGGCACTGGTGATCTTCGCTGCGATGATGCTCCTCATCCTGCCGTTGTCGATAACCTTGGCGACACCGCGCATGGAGGCGCCGGCTGCTGGCGCCGCCGCACCGCAGGGCCTGCGCTCGGCGCTGACCGAAGCCTTCGGCCATCGCAGCTATGTGCTGCTCGTCGTCGGGTTCTTCACCTGCGGGTTCCAGCTCGCTTTCGTCACCGTGCACCTGCCGTCCTATCTGATCGACCGCGGCATGAGCGCGGAGATCGGCGCCTGGACGATCGGCATCATCGGGCTGTTCAATATCATCGGCTCACTGACGTCGGGCTATCTCATCAACCGCATGCCGCGGCGCTATCTGCTCTCCATCATCTATTTTGCCCGCGCGATGTCCATCGTCGCCTTCATCCTGGCGCCGGCGAGCCCGACGGTGACGCTGATCTTCGGCGCGGTGACCGGGCTGCTGTGGCTTTCCACCGTGCCGCCCACATCGGCGCTGGTGGCGCTGATGTTCGGCACGCGCTGGCTGGCGATGCTGTTCGGCTTCGCCTTCTTCAGCCACCAGGTCGGCGGCTTTCTCGGCGTCATCCTCGGCGGATATGCCTATGAGCACACGGGCTCCTACGACCTTGTCTGGTGGCTCTCGGTGCTGTTCGGCGTGCTCTCCGCATTGATCAATCTGCCGATCAAGGAGAAGCCGGTCGAACGGGTTGCCACGGCCGCTGCCTGACGGCTTGCCACCGCTCTCTTAGCGCGGCAGTAATGCCGCGTTAGAGGAGGCGTTCGTGGCGACATTCAAGGCGATGGTGATTGAGAAGGCGGAGAGTGGCACAAAGGCCGCGCTCGCCGATTTCGACGAAGCGAACCTGATGGATGGCGACGTCACCGTCCGGGTCGAATACTCGACACTCAATTATAAGGACGGGCTCGCCATCACCGGCAAGGCGCCGGTGGTGCGCCGGTTCCCGATGATCGCCGGCATCGATTTCGCCGGGACGGTGGAAAGCTCCTCGCATCCGCAGTGGAAGGCGGGTGACAGGGTCGTCCTCAACGGCTGGGGCCTCGGCGAGACGCATCTCGGCTCCTATGGCGAGAAGGCGCGGGTGAAGGGCGACTGGCTGGTGGCGCTGCCCGTCTCGATGAGCACGCGTGACGCCATGGCGGTCGGCACCGCGGGTTACACGGCGATGCTCGCGGTGATGGCGCTCGAGCGCAACGGGCTCACGCCCGCGCGCGGCCCGATCGTGGTAACGGGCGCGGCTGGCGGCGTCGGCTCGGTCGCAGTCTCTATCCTCGCAAAGCTCGGTTATGCGGTGCATGCGGTGACCGGGCGGCCGCAGGAAGCTGATTATCTCAAGTCGCTTGGGGCGAGCGAGATCGTGCCGCGCGCCGAGCTCGCGGGTCCAGCGAAGCCACTGGCCAAGGAGCGCTGGGCCGGCGGGGTCGATGCGGTCGGCTCCACGACGCTCGCCAACGTGCTGTCCATGACCAAATATGGCGGGGCGGTCGCCGCCTGCGGGCTGGCGGGGGGTATGGACCTGCCCGGAAGCGTCGCGCCGTTCATTTTGCGCGGGGTGTGTCTCCTCGGCATCGATTCCGTGATGTGCCCCATCGAACGGCGTCGGGAGGCGTGGAAACGGCTCGAATCCGACCTCGATCGCCAAAAACTCGCCGCGATGGTCACCGAAATTAACCTTTCCGGGCTACCTGAGGCCGCGGCACGGATCGTCGCAGGACAGGTCCGCGGTCGCGTCGTGGTCAAGATCGGGTAAACTCGTTCAGGATTTGGCGACGATCAGCCGGCATAATGCTAACCTGTCATTAGCCGTGAGGCCGGCGCGTTCGGAAGACGAGTGGGGAGTTCTGTGATGTTGCGTGAGTTTGTAGTCGCCGCGGGCGTTCTCGCGGCCATGCCGGCCGTCGCGGGCGAAATGACGCCGGAGGAGGCGCGTTCGTTCGTTGCCGGCAAGCTCTTCTCCTACACATGCTTCGAGGGGACCCGAGGGGCCGGGCGCATCCATGCCGACGGCTCGGTGATGGGCACCATCCAGATTCGCGGCAGTGGACCGGTGCGCCAGGCCATGCTGCCGGCCAATACCATCCGCATTAAATCCGACAGCGTTTGTGCCTCGGTGCGCGGCCTGCCGTTCGAGCCGTGCTTCCGGCTCGAGCGCACCTCGGCGAATTCGTTCCGCGGCTCGATCTCCGGCTTGTCCTTCGCCTCGTGCGAGTTCGTGCGTCGCGGGGGTCGTATCACCGTTGCCGGCAATTCGCGCTCGCACCATCCGCTGTCCCTGCAAGCCTCGACGACCGGCAGCCGCGAATAACAACTCCTCGCTTCACGGCGATCACTTGCCTGCGGGAAACCGCAGGCAAGTCGCAGTAGTGTGCGCGCAGAGTTTGCCGACACGATCCCGTCGACTCTCGCAATAAACCATCACGCCGGCGGTGTCGCGGGCTGCGGCGGCGGCGCGGCACGCGGGAACAGGACGCGCTGGTAGAGCCAGCCGATGCCGACGAGCACAGCGCCGAGCCCGATGAAGGACAACGCGCGGAAGATGCCAGTGAGCCCGGCCATGTCGATGAGGAAAACTTTCGCCACCGTCAACATGATCACCGCCGCGGAGGCGAGCCGGGCCGGCTGCGAGCGCAGCAGGAAGCCGCAGAGCAGCAGGATGACGCCGAAAGTCAGCCACACAGCGGAATAGGTGTACTGCTCAGCGTCTCCGGTTGCCCCGGTGAGCACCTCACCGTGATAGAGCGTGCGCACCTCGAGCGACAGATACGCGACGGCAAGGCCGATCGCGGTTACCGCCGCCACATAGCGGTAAGGCAGCGGCCGAGTGTTGCGGGCGACGAGCGCGAGGATACCCGCGAGCAGCGCCGGGATTCCGTAGCCGAGCAGGATGAGATTGAAGAACGTGCCGCCCACCGAGCGACCGGTGAGCAGCGGATTGACCCCGCTCGCGAGCCCGAACACCACGGCGCAGAGCGCGAGACCGAACACGACGAGGGCGCCGATATCGTGGACCACGCTGCCGCTGCGCAGACGCACGCGCTCGAGCCCGATGGTCATCGCCAGGCCGACGCAGACCTGCAGCGCGATCTCGGCGAGCGGAGCGCTTTGGCGGTAGACATTGCCGCCGTTGATGAAGTGGCGGATCTCCAATGTTACCAGAAGAACGCTGAACAGGATCGCCGCCGATTCCACCATGCGTGTCGGCGCGTCGTCGGCGCGTTTGCGCAGCAAATAACCGGAGAACCAGAAGGCGATGGCAGGAACGCCGTAGCCATAGAGCAGCCAGTTGAAGATCGGCGTTGTCCCCACATCATTGCCGACAATGCGCGGCTCGTAGCCGATGCGCAGAACCACGAGCGTCACCATGACGGTCGCGAGCCAGCGTAGCGCCGGCAGCGGTTTTTGCCGCTCGATCCAGGCGATCCCTGGCACCATCAACGCCAGTCCGACGGTGAGCCAACCCTTCTCCAGCGCGAAGGTCAGCGCCAGCGCCAGCGCGGCGACGCCGCCGGTTGCATAGATCGCGACGCTGGTGCCGCTGCCCGGTCGCGGCGCGCGCCTGTTGAGCAGGTCCGTCGCATAGGCAAACAGCGCGGCGAGGACGAGCGCCAGTGCGGCGAATGGGAGCGAGCGGTCGAGATGCGCCAGCCGATAATAGAGCGCGATGAGCACCGCGATCGGCGTGAGCACGGAGGTGGCGCCCCAGAGCGCGGAAAAGCGCGCATCATTGTCGCGGCCTTGCGCGGCAAATCCGCGAAGCCCGAACAACGCGGCATAAAGGAAGCCTATCGCGAGATGCCAGCCGACCGGCGTCCCCGGCGGACCGGGGATCGCGTCGCGGACCGGGCCGCCCGGCATCACCGTGGCGTCGAGCGGTGGCGCGCCCGCCGCCCATTGCGCCATGACGAGGATCGCGAGCACGGACGCTGCGAGCGCGGCGCCGAGCGCCGCCGTGGTGTGCCAAGCGGTGCCGACCGCCGCGGCCGCGAGCGCGGAGAATACGACCAGCGCCAGCGGATCGTGGCGGCTCGTGAGCACCAGGACCGTGGCGACGAACAGGTAGGCGGCGAGGGCGCCGGAGGAAATCTCGTCGATCTTGCCGCGTTCGGCCGGCGGTCCGTAGAGCAGACCGGCGACGATCAATGTGGCGGCGAGCGCGAAACCGGCGATCGCGTGGAAGAGATGCGCGCCAAGCTCGGTGACGGCGCGGCTTTCAATCCCGGGGAAGCTCCACAACACCGCGAGCCCCACGGCGGAGACCGCAAGCCAGCGCCAGAGCCGGGCGCGCGCCAGCGCGAACGCAGCGGCGCTGACAACGGCAAGATAAATGTAGAGCGCCCAGTAGCTCGGCGTTTGTGTTGACACCAGCGCCGGCGCCAGGAACGCGCCGACGAGCCCAACGCCTGCCAGCGCCGGGCCGTGCAGCAGCGCGCTCGCCAGCGTCGCCAGCGCGACGATGCCGAGGAGCACGAAGGCCGCTGCGGGTGAGAGAAAATCGTAGAGCGCATAGGCCGCGTACACGGTGGCATAAGCGGCAACCGTGCCCGCGGCGGCGAGGATGCTCGGGATGTGCTGGCTCGGCAATCCGGCGATGCCGGTGGCGATTTCTTTCCGTCGCGTCCATTCGCCGGCGGCAATGAGCACGGCTGCGAGCAGCGCGCCGAGGAAAATGCGCACACCGGGTCCGATCAGGCCCTGCTCGATCGAATAGCGCACCAGGAAGATGGCGCCGAGCGCGAGCGCGAGGCCGCCGACCCAGACGACCCACTGGGTGCCGAAGCGCTCCTCAAAGCTGCGCGGCGGCGAGGGAGCCGGCGTTGTGATGCTCGGTCGCGCTGGCGCGGCTGCCGGTTGCGGCGGCGAAACGGGTGCCGGCGGCACGGTCGTCGCCGGCTCCGGCTTTGTTGGCGCTTCAGCGGCAGGGGGCAGCGGTGCTGGTTGCGGCGCTGCCGGCGCCGGCGCGGCAACCGGCGCCGCCGGTGGCGCGGCGGTGAGTCTTCGCTCGAGCGCGATCAGGCGACCTTCGAGTGAGGCGAGCCGCCCCTGCAGGCCGCTCGCTTTCACCAGCGCAACGATGGCGATGACGGGGATCGCGAGAACGAGGGCAACGACAATGAGGCCCAGGAAGATTTCGTCCATCGCCGCGCGCCCCCGCTCAAACCCAGCAGCGGATGCTATGCGAGCCGGCGGCCTGGCGGAAGCGGGCCTTGTGGGCGGCTTGCTACTTGTGCAGGTCGAGCCGGAACGGATCACCCTCGTAGGCGACCTCGCCGGGACCGATCACCTCGATGGCGCGGACCATGCGGCCGTTGCGGCCGAGCAGCGTGTCGGCAAGCGAGACGATGCGCACATTGGGCTTCGCCGTGCGCGAGGCGCGGCGGATATCCCAGGCGATGTCGAGCTCGTCGCGCGCCGGATTGAGCGCGCAGGCGGTGACGAAGGCGCCGGCCGTCGAGCGGCTGATGCCGGCATAGCAATGCACCACCATGGGCGCGGCGCGATCCCAGTTGTGCACGAAGGCGAGCAACTCACGCACATGCGTATCCTCGGGCACCGTATAGCCTTCGATCGGCATGGCGATGTCGTCGATATGCAGGATCAGGTGGTTTTCCGGCGCGATCGACTTCGGCCGCGCCACGATTTCGGGATCGCGCAAGAGCGTGACCACGTGCCGCGCACCGGTGTCATCGACGGTCTGGTGCAGGCGGGCGAGCGAGCAGACGTGAATCATGGTCACTCTCTAAAGGAGCGGCTTGGCGAAAAAAAGACGGTCGGCCGCCATTGTTGCGCGTCGCGGACAACTCGCTCAGCCGCCTACGAGTTTGGCAAAACGTTCGAGAAAGCGTGTCTCCGCGGTCTCCGCCGGCCAGGGGGTGAGAAAGTCGCGCTCCATGGTCGCGCTCAAACTTGGCGGCCGGCCGAAGAATTTGCGCGCCTCGGCGATCTCGAAGCCGGCGAGCCGCGTCGCTTCGAGAAATGCCGCGCCGCGGTCGGCGGCCTTGATCAGCGTGGTGAGCTCGTCGGAGAGCACGGCGGGCAGGCCGAAGCGGATATGCACGGCAGCGAGCAGCCGATGCTCCACCGCCTTGTAACTGTCGCCGATCACCGCCTTGAACGGCGAGATCATGTCTCCGATCACATATTCCGGCGCGTCATGCAGCAGCACGGCGAGGCGGCCACGGCGATCGAGGCGGGGCGAGAGCTGCCGCGCCACGGCTTCGACGAGAAGCAGATGCTGCGCCACCGAGAAGATATGCGCGCCCTTGGTCTGGCCGTTCCAGCGCGCGACGCGCGCGAGACCGTGTGCGATGTCCTCCATCTCGACGTCGAGCGGCGAGGGGTCGAGCAGATCGAGGCGCCGTCCCGACAACATGCGTTGCCAGGCGCGCGGTGTCTGGGCGCGAATGCGCGCTGGCGCCGGTCTGGCGCGCCTGCTCATCGTCGCTTGCGCTCAGCCAGCTTGGCGAGCGGAGCGTGGCAATGGCAATCGATGAGATGGTCGTTGACCATGCCGACCGCCTGCATGAAGGCGTAGACGATGGTCGGGCCGCAGAACTTGAACCCACGGGCGGCGAGCTCCTTCGACATCTTGCGCGAGATGTCGGTCTCTGCCGGGACCTGCTTGGTGGTGCGGAAATGGTTCACCTTCGGCTTGCCGTCGACGAAGTCCCACAACAGTGCAGAAAAGCCTTTGTCGCTCTCCATGATCTTCAGCCAAGCCTTGGCTGAAGACACGGCGCCTTCGATCTTGGCGCGGTTGCGCACGATGCCCGCGTCCTGCATCAGCTTCTCGACCTTTTTTGCCGAGAAGCGCGCGATCTTCTCCGGCTCGAAGTCGGCGAAGGCGCGTCGGAAATTGTCGCGCTTGCGCAGGATGGTGATCCAGGAAAGCCCGGCTTGGAAGCCGTCGAGCACAAGCTTCTCGTAGAGCGCGCGATCATCGCGCTCGGGCACGCCCCATTCCTTGTCGTGATAGGCGATGTAGATCGGATCGAGCTTGGCCCACGGGCAGCGGTGCAGACCATCCTCGTGCAGGAGCGGCGGATTCATTCGGCTGCCTTTGATGCGGTGAGTTCGAAGCGAGCCCAGGACGGCTTGAGCGCGCGGATGGTGAGCCCGCCGGCGGTGAGCGGCGTACCGTTGGCCAGCGCATCGGCGACGCGGTCTATACGCAGCAGCGCCAGCGCGCGGCCTTGCGCCGCGGAGCCGATCCAGCCGACCGACTTCTCGCCGGCGATGACCGGCGTGCCCGGCACCGGGGCGAATTCGTCATAAGTGGCGGCGATCACGCGGCTGCGGGCGGTGGCGCGATGCTCGACGCGTGAGACGACCTCCTGGCCGACGTAGCAGCCTTTGTTGAAGTCGATGCCGCCGAGCTGGTCCATGTCGGCCTCGTGCGGAAAAGTATCGCCATAGATGAAGTCGACGCCGCCGCGGGGAATGGCGAGGGCGATGCGATGCGCTTCATACGCATCCGCATCCACGAGACTGGCCGGGAGATCGGCCGCTGCCTCCGGCCCGAGATGCGGCGGCAGCATCACGCGTGTGCCGAGGGCCGCCAGCCGCGGGTCCTCGTAGCAAAGCCCATATTCGCTCTGCGCCTTGCCGTCCCAGACGGCGAGGACACCGAGCACCGCGGACAAGTCCTCGATCATGACCTTGGCCCGCAGCTTGTAGAAGCTGAGCCGCTCGACCAGTCCGCCCGCCAGCGCCTTGGGGCAGTCGAGAAAAAAGCCGCCCCCGTCCTCCGCCGGCGCCTCGGTGACGAGGAAGTCGACGATGATCTTGCCCTGGGGCGTCAGCAGCGCCGCATAGCGCGCGGTGCCCGGCGCACGTTCGGGCACGTCGACAGTCAGGATGCCGTTCAGGAAGCGCCGGGCATCGTCGCCGGCGACCTTGACCACGCCGCGGTCGGGGAGAAGCGCTGCTTTCATGCGCCACCTCTTGCCAGAACTCAGGCTCAAACGTAAGCGCTGCCGGCCCCCGCCGCGAGCGTCCCGCGAGGGCGCCGGGAGATCATCGTATCGCCTGCCGGTGCAGGTTGACGTGGTACCATGCCGTGAGAGTCTGCGGGCGAGCTCGCCATCCTGAAACCGAGCCGGTTGTCCCCAAGACCGCTTCTACGGGCGGTCGAAGTGAATTGAATCCGGATACGATCTGATACACCTTGCGCACTGGGGGCTCGTCCCACCTTCCGTGGGGCGAGTGCGTTTGGGGCATGGCCGGGAACGTTTCATTGCGATTGCTCGTGGTCGCTGGCACTGCGGCCGAGCGCGATCTGTGGCGCCTCGGCGCCGCCCAGGCATCGGTGCCGCTCACGCTTCTCGAGGCACCGGGCGGGCCGGCGGCTCTGCAGTTGGTGCACAAGGGCGGCATCGACATCGTACTGCTTGATTCCACGTTGCCTGACGCGTCGGTCCTGATCGCCACTGCGCGCGCCCTCAAGCCGGCGCCCTTCATTGTTATGGCGCAACCGCCCGGCACTGAGCGTCCACGCGGCGTCGATGGCGCCGTCGCCAAGCCCAAAGACGTCGAGGGTGCCCGCGCCGAGCTCGAGCGCTGCGTCCGCGCCAAGGTGCCGGCACGCGTGCTGGTGATCGATGACTCCTCGACCATGCGCTCGATCGTCAAGAAGATCCTCGCCGGCAGCCGCTATGCCATGGAGGTCGAGGAGGCTGAGGAGGGGATCGCGGCGCTCAGTCAGCTCCGCAATGGCCGGTTCGACGTGGTGTTCGTCGACTACAATATGCCTGGGCTTAACGGCTTCGAGACGCTGAAAGAGATCAAGCGTGAGCACCCGCGCATCGCGGTGGTGATGATCACGTCCACGCAGGACACGACGCTCGCCGACCGCGCGCAGCAGTCAGGCGCCGCCGCGTTCTTGAAGAAGCCGTTCTATCCGGCCGACATCGACGCCGTGCTCGAGCGCCACTACGGCCTATTAGCGACGTAGCGCTTTAGGGACGTAGCGCTCCTCAGAATGACTGCTGAAATTGGGGGGTTACTGCCGAGCCTGTTGCGGCTCGATGGAGAATTCGCCCTTGCGGATGCGGTCGGGCAGGCCTTGCGCGAAGGTCGCGGCGGCTTCTTCCCCGTAGGTCATCACGAACTCGGCAAGCGCGGTGAACAGGCAAGCCTGTGCCAGGCAGTCCCCGTCGATTCCGTCGTGACGCGCTTCCGCCCACGCTTCCTGGAGATAGCCGAGCGCCACGCGCTTTTGCTCGTGGTCGCTCACTGGCTCGCGATAGCCGGTTGTCCGCGTCACTGAATGTCGCCCGTCCTTGTCCCGGCGCGGACGTTATCACGCGGTCGTATGACGACTAGCTGCAGATGGGAGAAAGGTTAACCCCTGTGGCTAACAGGTGGCGGGAAAACAACAGCAAAACCAGGGGCTTTGCGGGAACCCGAAGTCTGCGGCCTGACTTGCCGCAGGCTGTGCGCCAACCCTAGTTGGCGTAGCGCGCGGTGATCTCGCGGGAGATCTTGGCGCCTTCCTCGAGATAACGGCGGATGGCGAGGTCGGCAGCGGGCGTGCAGCTGTGATAAGCCTGCTGGAATCCGCGGTAACCACGATTGAAACTTGCCACGATGCGAGCGCGCCGATCTCCGTTTGGCGTCTCGGCATCGACCAGCGCCTGCATCTCGTTGCGCCAGCGCGGGCCGTCATTGGCCCCGCAGATCGGGCGCAGATAATGGAGAGCGCCAAGAATCTCCGCGAGCCGCGAGAGCTCGCCGTCATAAGGCGCGGGCCCGCCGCCCTCCGCCGCGCGTACCGGCGCGGTGAGGGGGGTTAACGCAAGCGCGGCGATGATCATCAGGCGTGGAAACATCGGGTGGCTTATGCGCTGCGGATGCGGCGAGGGCAAGGCATCTCGCGCTGGCGAGCGGCAGCGAGCGGCCAGCGCGAGCATTTAGAAGTAGCCGCGCCGGACCCTCGCTTCGCTCGGCGGCGCGGCGCGTCGCCGCCTACCGCTGGAGCGTCGCAGCTGCCGCGGCGATGATCTCGGCAAGGCCTTCGGTGGTGTTGAGGCCGGCGAGTTCCGCCGGCTCGATCCATCGTGCCTCGGAGAGCTCGTTATTGAGCGCCGGCTCTCCGGACATCCAGCGTGCGGCAAAACAGAGAATGACGAAATGCCGTTTCACCCGCCCGGCCTCGTCGCGTGCGATCGCCTCGCGATGGCCGGCAAGCGCCACCGGCGCGATGGTCATGCCGGTCTCCTCGCGCACCTCGCGCATCGCGGCATCGGCGAGGGTCTCGCCGATCTCGACCCCGCCGCCCGGCAGCGTGTAGAGCCCGTGCGCCGGCGGTCGCGCGCGGCGCACGATCAAGACCTTGCCGTCACGAAAGATCGCGGCGCTGACCGCCAGGTATGGTCGCTCGGGGTAGACGCGCGGGTCGCTCATCACGTCTTGAAGAAGCCGTCGACCATCGCCTGCGCGCTCATCGTCTCTTCTTCGCCATTGATCACGGCGCCGGCGCGGGCGACGAGCGGCCTGAGGGATGCCGCGGCGCGGGCAGCGAGCGCATCGGCGCTGCCCTTGATGGCGCTGCGGCGGATCTCGTCATGGGTCTTGGAGAGGATGGCGTTCATGGTGTCGGCCAGCTCTTCTAGCGTCTCGCGCGCGGCCGTGTCGGCGTGATCATAGGCTGCGATCGCGATCTGCCGATCCTTGAAGCGCGAATGCGCGAAATGCTCGCGGTAGCTCACTGGCCGCCAGCTCATGAAGTCGTCGATGCATTCCGGCGCCACCGGTACCATCTCGAGCAGCATGATGGCTTCGTTGAAATGATTGAGATAGTCGGTGGCGAGGCCGGTCGCCGGATTGATGTTGGCGGCGGCGAGCCGTGCCGCGCTCAGGGGGCCTTCGGCCATTTGCGTATCGGGCGGGCTCATCGGCCGCTCGGTCTCCGGACCCTGATGGGAGGCTTGGTCTTATGGGGGGAGTGTTGCCATCTATGGTTAAGACCGCCTTAATCCTTGTTAAAATCGCGGTGAAAAAGGCATGTGCGGACGCATCGTTTCGACCTCTTCGCCCGACGTGATCCGGGCCATGCTCGGCTATGCGGAGCAGCCGAATTTCCCGCCACGCTTCAACATCGCGCCGACGCAGCCGATCGCGCTGGCGCGGCTGTTCGAAGGGCGGCGACAGTTCGCCCTGGCGCGTTGGGGACTGATCCCGGCGTGGGTGAAGGACCCGCGGGACTTCTCGCTGCTCATCAACGCGCGCGGCGAAACCGTTAACGACAAGCCGGCGTTCAACGCCGCCATGCGCTATCGCCGCTGTCTCATTCCCGCCGATGGATTCTATGAATGGCAGCGCATGGGCGGTCGCAGCCGGCCGTTTTTCGTGCGCCGGCGCGATCGCGCGCCCTTCGCCTTTGCCGGGCTGTGGGAGAATTGGATGGGCCCGAACGGCGAGGAAGTTGAGACCGCGGCCATTGTTACGACGCGGGCGAACGCGACGCTGGCATCGATCCACGACCGCATGCCGGTGATCATCCCGCCGGGATCGTTCGACGCCTGGCTCGACTGCCGCGCCTTTGATGCGCAGACGGCGAGCGGTCTGATCAAGCCGTCGCCCGACGACCTGCTCGAAGCCTACGAGGTCTCGACCGCGGTCAATCGCACCGCCAACGACTTTCCAGCGCTGATCGAGCCGGCGACCGAGGCGCAGAAGGCCGAAGCGGAGATGCCGCCCGTGGCAACGCGGCGCAAGCGCGCGGTCAATGACAGCGGGCAGGGTTCGTTGTTTTAGGGGGCGGCAGACGCGATACGCACGATGACTCCGGTTCAGTGCGAGCCGGAATCCGACGAAGCCCCGTGACTGCCGTCGGTACTGGTCCAGTTGTCCGGATTGCCGTCGCGGCGATTATTCGCGCCGCGCCAGAGCGCGAAAAATCCGATGCCGAACACGAGCAGCAATCCGGCGACCCCCAGCCACTGACCGACTTTCATGCGCGGGTCCTGATTAAACCACCTTCCCCGGATTCAAAATGTTGTTCGGATCGAGCGTGCGCTTGAGCGTGCGCATGATGTCGAGCGCGACCGGGTCCTTCACCTTCGGCAGGCTTGCATGCTTGAGGACGCCGATGCCGTGCTCGGCACTGATCGAGCCACCGTGCTGGAGCACGACCCTATCGACAACCGCATTCACTGCGCCCCAGCGTGCCAGGAACGCCGGCTTGTCGGCGCCAATCGGCTGCGACACGTTGTAGTGCATGTTGCCGTCGCCGAGATGGCCGAACGGCACCGGCCGCGCGCCGGGAATGAGCGCTTCGACCGCGGCGTCGGCCTCTTCGAGGAAATCCGGCACCGCGGCGACCGGCACCGAGATGTCGTGCTTGATCGAGCCGCCCTCGGGCTTCTGCACCTCGGGCAGCGAATGGCGCAGGTGCCAGAAGCCGCGCGTCTGATCGAGGCTTGCGGCGATCGCCGCGTCGTCGAGCAGTGAGCGCTCGATGCCGGTTGCCAGCACCTCTTCGAGCGAAGTGCGCAGCCCGCTCGGCGTCTGCGAGGAGACCTCGATCAGCACGTACCAGGGATACACGCTCGCGAGCGGATCGCGGCAGCCATGGCCGTGCTTGAGCGCGAAGTCGAGGATGCCGCGGCAGATGAGCTCGAAGCTCGTCACCGTGCCGCCGATGCGCTCGCGCGCGAGGTTGAGGAGCCCGAGCGCGGCGCGCGGCGAGGGGACGCCGACAAAGGCGGTCTCCACCGCGCGCGGGCGCGGAAATAATTTGAGCACAGCGGCGGTGATGATGCCGAGCGTGCCTTCGGCGCCGACGAACAGGTCCTTGAGGTCGTAACCGGTGTTGTCCTTCTTCAGCTTCGACAGCGTGTGCATCACGCGGCCGTCGGCAAGCACCACTTCGAGCCCGACCACGAGGTCGCGGGCGATGCCGTAAGTGAGCGCCGCGGTGCCGCCGGCATTGGTCGAGAGATTGCCGCCGATGGTGCAGCTGCCCTCGGCGCCGAGCGAGAGCGGAAACAGCCGGTCGGCCGCCGCGGCCGCCTCCTGCGCCTTGACCAGCACCGTGCCGGCCTCGCAGGTCATGGCGTTCGAGGTCGCGTCGACCTCGCGGATTTTGTCGAGCCGGCGCAGCGAGAGCACGATCTCGCCCTCGTGCGGGATCTGCCCGCCGACGAGCCCGGTGTTGCCGCCCTGCGGCACCAGCGGGGTGCGCGTCGCGTTGGCGAGCTTGAGGATGGCGACGACGTCCTCGACGCTGCCCGGGCGCAGCACCATCGGCGAATGGCCGTGATAGAGCCCGCGCTCCTCGACGAGATAGGGCTCGACCGCGGCCTTGTCGGTGAGCGCGTATTTCTCGCCGACGAGGCGTGCGAATTGCGCGAGCAGCTCGGGCGAGGGTTTCGGGCGCGTGTGCTGGTTCATCGCTCTTCTATGCTTGGCTCAGGGGCGCGGCGCCGCGGCGCGCGCGAGACGGTCGTTGATGGCCTCGCCGAGACCCTCGCGCGGAATCGGCATCACCGCAATCGCCCGCGCGCCCGCGGCATCGAGCACGCGCAGATGCGAGAACAGGTTGGCCGCGGCCTCGATGAGGTCGCCGCCTGCGGAGAGGTTCAGCGTCGTCGCAGACGCAGCGCCCGCTGGCAGCGCCGGCCCGAACGCGAGCAGCGCTTCGCCATCGCGCAGCTCGCGCGCGTCGAGCCGCACCGCGGCCTTCGGCGCATAGTGCGAGGAGAGCATGCCCGGCGCGAGCGGCGCCTCGTCGTCGGTGATCAGCGGCTGCGCCGGTGCTACGAGCGGGGCGCCGAGCGCGGCTTCGATCGCCTCGCGCGGCACGCCGCCGGGGCGCAGCCAGGCCGGTGCGCCGAGACAGGCGACGATCGAGGACTCGACGCCGACATCGCTTGGCCCCCCGTCGATGATCAGGTCGACGCGGCCGCGCAGGTCGTTCTGCACATGTTGCGCGCTGGTCGGCGACACATGGCCGGAGCGGTTGGCCGACGGCGCGACGATGGGCTTGCCGAAGGCGGCGAGAAGCGCGCGCGCCACCGGATGCGAGGGCACGCGCACGCCGACGGTGTCGAGCCCGGCGAGCGCGAGATCGGAGAGCGCGGCGTCGGGCCGCTTGGGCAGCACCAGCGTCAGCGGCCCCGGCCAGAAGGCGGCGGCAAGTTTCTCGGCCGCGGCGTCGAAGATGGCGATGCGCCGCGCCGCGGCGAGGTCGCTCACATGCGCGATCAGCGGATTGAAGGCCGGCCGGCCCTTGGCGGCATAAAGCCTCGCCACCGCCTGGCCGCTGCCGGCGTCCGCGCCGAGCCCGTAAACCGTCTCGGTGGGGAAGGCGACGAGCCCGCCGGCGGCGAGCGCGCGGGCCGCCTCCGCGGTGGCGGCGGCGGAAGCCTGCAAAACGCGTGTTCCCGGCTCGGCGGTCATGGTCGGATTTGTTTGCGCGTTCTGCGGCTTAGCCGCAAGGGGCGTTTGCGCCGATGCGGGTTGCAGGGGCGCGGGGGCGTAGCTATAAGACCCGCCACGAGCTAGTCGGAGTGTAGCGCAGTCTGGTAGCGCACCACGTTCGGGACGTGGGGGTCGCAGGTTCAAATCCTGCCACTCCGACCACTTTCACCTTATTCCTGAGATGGATGCGCGCGGGCGGCAGCTTGCCGGCCGGAACGGTCCGAGTGCGCCTGGCGTTGATGTTTCGCGCTATTATGTAGGAGTAGGCGCTTTCATGAGGGACGTGCCATGCGAGCAGCAGTCCTGATCCTGAGCTTGAGCCTGATCGGTGTTTCCGCGGCGCAGGCGGCCGGCGTGAACGACCAGCTGCCCAATGGGCAGCAGGGCGGCTACTACGCACAAAGCCCGCCGTCATCAAACGTGACGCCGCCGACCCCGAATGCGTCCGGGCAGATGTATACGCGCCGGCTCTATCGGCAGATGTACCGTACGCCGCGGGTCCATTACCGCTACCGGACCCATCGCTGAGCCAAGATCACGCGCGGACAATGTCGTCCGGCACCACAGCCGGTGCCTTGCACTGACCAGGGCCATTACGCATCGCTCTCGCCCGTAGACATAGCCGCGCGGCAAACAATGCATCGCGGGCCTTGGGATTGAGCGGGATCAAGCTCGCCAGCAATTCGCCCTCTGAGGCGGCGATGATGTCGGGCATCGCGCGATCGGCGAGCGCCTGCTCGAGCCGCATGCTGTTGGCGAGCTGCGCGAAACGCACCGCGGCCTGGTTGTGATAGGTCGCCGAGGTCCAGAAGGCGGGCTTGCCGGCGAGCGCGGCGTCGATCGCGAGCTCCTCGCAGGTCGTGTCCGCGGAGCGCAGCAGATCGCCGAGCGCGCGGATGGCGCGGATCGTGGTGTCGATCGGCTCGAAATCCTCGCGCTCGGCGCGGGCGGTATCGCGGTTGATCTTGCGGCGGCGGTCGGCGGCGAACATGGGGCACTCCGTTTCAATGGAGGCCATCATAACTTACGTCGGGTCATCCGATAATCGGAGTTATCGCAATCCCCGTCTTCCACAACCCCCCGGCGCTCAGCTGCGTCGCGAATATTTCCCGACCACGCGGTGCGCCAGCCGCCACTCCTTGCGCGACAAGGTGAAATCCTTCGGCTTGCCGGAACGCGGATTGTGCTGGGTGACCAGCCATTTGTCGGCTGTGGCGCGGCGCAGATGCTTGATCGTGGCGCGGGCTTCCCCGTACTCCTCGGCATAGAAGATGTAGACCTCGTCGGGGATCACCGGCAGCTTCGGATTGACCAGCGCTGTGTCGCCGGGCCGATATTCCGGCACCATGGACTCGCCTGTGACGATCACCCCATAGGCCTCGCGCACGTGCAAAACCGGCTTGGGACGGGGCTGCCAGTCGACCGCCTCGGTGGAGCGCACGATCTCGCCCGGGCCGCCTTCGGCGGCCGCATAGACGGGAAAATCGCCCTCGCGGCGCTTGGGCTGGCCGGGATACGCCATTGGCTCGGGGAGATCGACGAAATCCGTGATCGGCAGATCGAACGCCCGCGCGATCTGCGCCAGGTATTTCGACATCTTGGTCTCGCCCATCTCGATCTTCGCGATGGCCACCTGACTGATGCCGATGTGATCGCCGAGCTGGGTCTGCGTCCAGCCGCGCGCCTCGCGCTCGGCGCGGATCCGTTCACCTACATCTTTTGCTGCCATTGGGTTTTCTCACAGGGGTGTTGATAGCTGTTGATGAAGATATTTTTGGTGTTGGTCACAATAAACATGATTATGATGCGCATGCAAGAGGGAGGTTCGCGTGCGCTCACAAGCCAAGATCGATCATTGCCAGACCGCCAACGATGTCCGCCGCGCCGCGCGGCAGGCGCGCGACAGGCGCCGCGCGTGGAATGAGCCGCCGCGGCCGGCACCGGTCCTGGCCGCGCCGGCCGAGCCGCCTGCCGATGTCCAGCCGCCGGAGCCACCGCCGCCACCGCCGCCACCGGCATCGCCCCCGGACGTCAGAGCCCCGGTCGCCGCATTCGACGAGGTCATCGATGCCGTCGCCACGGCTTGCGGCATCGCGCGCGATGTCCTGCTCACCGAGATGGTGGAGCAGCGCCCCATCGAGGCGCGCAAGCTCGCCGCCGCGCTCTGCCTGCGGCGCTGCCGGGCGCCGGTGCAGGCGGTCAGCGACTATTTCGGCATGATCGAGGCGGCGGTCGGCGACGCGGCCCGCGTGCTCGATTGGCTATTCCGCGATTTCGCGCTGTCGCGCCGCGCCCCGCTGCTCCAGCTGGTCCGCGTGCTGCAACGGCATTGGATCGACGAGCTGCCGCGTCCCGCCTACAGCATCGAGCAGATCCAGATCGAGGTGGCGCGCGCTTTCGCCGTCAATCGCAACGACATGCTCTCGCCGAGGCGTGCGCAGGAGATCGTGGTGCCACGACAGGTGGCCGTCGCGCTCGCGCGCCTGCTCACGCGCCGCAGCTATCCCGAGATCGGAAAGCGTTTCGGCCGCGATCACACGACGATCCTGCATACCGTGCAGAAAATGAAGCCGTTGTGCGACGCGCTGGTGCGCGAAGTGAAATCGGACGCGCCGCTCACCGTCTGGGTCAGAGCCGCCAAGGCGCTGATCGAGACCGGGATCCTGCGCTCATGACTCGGCCCTGGCTCAAGTTCTTCCCGCGCGACTGGCGCGCCGATCCGCGGCTCAAGCTCTGCTCGCTCGCTGCGCGCGGGCTGTGGATCGACCTCATCGCCTATATGCACGAGGGCGAGCCCTACGGGCATCTGACCATCGACCGCGTCGCGCCCGGCATCGGCGGCATCGCCGCGCTCACCGGCCGCCCGGTCGCCGAGATCCGCAAGGCGCTCAATGAGCTCGAAGCCTGCCAGGTGTTCAGCCGCACCGCGGCCGGCGTCATCTATTCGCGGCGCATGGTGCGCGACCAGCAGGCCATGGAGGAGGGGCGTGCGCACGCCGAGCGGCGCTGGGCTCAAAGCCGCGAACCCAATGGGGGCCCATTGGGTCAGGCGAAGAAGCCTCCCATGGGTCGCCCACTGCGCAGAAGGCAGAGAGCAGAAGCCAGACTGCAGAAACACCAGACACACACACGCTCGCTGCCGCGAGCGCGGATGCGTTCGAGAAGTTCTGGAGCGCTTATCCCAAGCGCGACGGCGCCAATCCCAAAGAGCCGGCCCGCAAGCGCTTTCTCGCGGCGGTGAAGGCCGGCACCGACGCCGAGGCCGTCATCGGCGCCGCCGCGCGCTATGCCGCTGAGCTGCGGGGCAAGGGCCAGATCGGCACGCGCTACGTGGCGCAGGCGGTGACCTGGCTCAACCAACAGCGCTGGGGCGATTACCCGGCGCGTCTGGCGATCGCCGACGAGGCGCCGCCGGGCGGCATCTTCGTCGCCATCGACACGCCGCAGTGGGAAGCGTGGCGCGCGCATCTGCGCAGCCAGGGACGCGTCGGCGCGCCGCAATCGGATTTCACCGTCGATGGCCTGCGCGCCCGCGGCTGGTACTTCCCGAGCGAATGGCCGCCGGCATCTCTGCAACCCGACGCGACGACGCACTGAGGAGGGACAGCATGACCGCACCGATCAAGAACAACCTGCAAGCCGCGCTCGCGGCCGAGGCGGCCGAGCCGCTCGTCCCGGCATCGTTTCCCGTCGGCAGCGCCTGGTACGTGGTCTACACCGGCATCAAGTCGGAGTTTCGCGCCAAGCTCGCGCTCGAGGCGCAGGGCTTTGCCGTCTATCTGCCGGTCGAGAAGAAGTGGGTGCGCCACGCGCGGCGGCGCACGCAGGTGATGCGGCCGTTGTTCTCGCGCTACATGTTCGTGCGCTTCGACATCAACCGTGACCACTGGTACGCGATCAAGCGCACCGACGGCGTCGAGGCGATCCTCACCAATGACAGCATCCCGGTGCGCGTGCCCGCGGAGGCAATCGAAGATCTGCGTCAGGCGCAGGCGATCGGCGTCTCCGACGAGACCACCGCGGTCCTGCGGCTCCAGGAGGGCGATCCGGTGCGCATCGCGTCCGGCCCGTTCAAGGATTTCGTCGCGCGGGTGAAGGAGGCGAAGAGTAGGAAGCGCGTGGACATCCTGCTGCAGCTCTTCGGCAGCGAGCGGATCTTGCAATTCTCGCTGGCGCAGCTGCGGAAGGTGTAGCGGTTGTGGCGGGCGCGCCTTACGCGACGCCGTCGTTCTCGAAGGCCTTGTGCAGCATGGCGCGGCACTCTTCGGCGCGCGCGCGGATGTCGGCGAGGTCGCGCAGGCGCTGGATATCGCGCAGGTCGCGGATCGCGGCGTCCACGGCGGTCGTCAGGTCGATGTCGAGGGTATCGTCTACCGCCGGCTGCCGGCGCGGGAAGGGAATGATGTCAGCCACGAGCGCGTACTCCGAATCACAAAGCCCTCCATGGGTACGCGGAAATGGTTAAAGTTTTAGAGGTCCGGCCTAGAAGTGCCTGGGCGGTATGCTGAACTGAAATGCCCGGTCCACCAGCTGGCGTCGCCATGCGTGCGGATGAGGAACAGGCCAATGCCGGCGGCGAGCGCGGCCCAGAACAGCGGCTGCGGACCGTGCTTGCGCAGGCCGATCAGCCCGAGAAGGCCGAGGAGATCGAAGCCGATCTGCAGCACCTGCGCGGAACGCATGAGATATTCATGCGCGGGTTCGATCATGCGGTAGAGGAAAGTCGCGATCAGGTAACAGGACAGGATCACGAACAAGATCCACTGGCGGTTTGCGCCCGCCGTCGTTGCTGGCCGGTTCATGATGTGCCCCGTCGCGTTGCCGATGCTGTGTCTTCGTCGCGCGGCGGCGGGCTCCGGTTCAAAGCCAGTGGCCCAATCCCTGCCACAGCAGCGTGCAGCCGATGATGAAGAGGAGCGCATAGGTGATGCGGAAGAACACCGCGCTCGGCAGATTGCGCACCAGCCAGATGCCGCCGAAATTCGCCAGCACGGCGAGCGGGAGGAGCACCGCGGAGGTCGCGAGGTTCTTCGCCGAGAACTGCCCGAGCATGAAATAAGGCACGACCTTCATGGCGTTGACGCTGGCGAAAAACAGCGTGGTGGTGCCGACATAGAGCATCTTCGGCAATTGCTGCGGGAGCACGTAGATCTGGTAGGGCGGCGCGCCGCCTTGCGTGGTGAACGAGGCAAAGCCGGCGAGCGCGCCGCAAACGATGCCGCGCGTCACGCCGGGCACGCTCGGCGCGCTCGATTGCGGACGCAGCCACAGGCTGGCGAGGAAGGCGAGCGAGATCACGCCGATGAGGACGCGGATCGCGTCGTCGGAGACCCAGGCGACGAACAGCCAGCCCGTCCCCATGCCGATCAGCGCGCCGGGAATCAGGACCTTGAGATTTCGCGCGCTCCATTCGTGGCGATAGACATAGACCGAGATCACGTCCTGGCACATCAGGATCGGCAGCAAGAGCGCCGCAGCCTCGAGCGGCGGCAGATAAAGCGAAAGGAGCGGCGTCGCTGCCGAGCCAACACCGGCAAGCCCGCCCTTGGCGAGGCCGAGAAAGATCGCGGCCGGGATGACAAACGCATAGAACAACGGATCGGTGATGATGCCGCTCAAAACCTCGCGTTCCCTCATTCTGCGAGCGGCCGATGTGAATCATGCCGTGACAGTCTTGTGACACACCGACGCGCGATGCTTAAAGAAGTTTTGTGCGCGACGGCCTGCGCCGCGATCTTAGGCGGGTTGCTTGTTTTCCATGCAGCTTTCACGCGGCGCGAGGGCACGTTCATCGAAATGCATGACAGGCATGCGGAAGATGCCGTCATCATCACACGATTTGCTGCACCGCATTAACGGCCGCCCAACGCTTGCGCGCTAGCGTGTGTGCATTCGATGCCACGCAAATGCGGCTGCCCCCCGATGTACGAAGAACACGATGATTACGCTCAGTGCGAGATAAGCCACGGCGACCGTCGCGGTGATGTGCGGCATGCGATCAATCTCGCCGTCAAGGCGCACACACCGATCGCTTGCACGCTCACCGATGTCTCGAAATCCGGCGCGCGACTGTCGATTGACGACCCGTCCGCATTGCCGGAGGAATTTCTGCTGCTGCTGCGCGACGATCTGCGGCGTTGGTGTCGCGTCATTTGGCGCTCGCAAACGCAGATCGGCGTCGCCTTTATCGAACGGCCGCCGGGGCTGATCTTCGTCTAACGTGGCGCTGCGCCAGGCGCAGTCGGACTGGCGCCAGTGATCTTGAACGAGTTGATGAAGTGCTGCGTGTCCGCCTGGCTTTCGACGTCCGGGCCGCCGACGACGATGACCTGATAGAGCCACGGACCCGATGCAGCGATGCGGCCGCGCAGCGCTTTGCCATCCGGGCATTGGGTGACGGTGACATCGGCCGCAACGGCGCCGCCGGGAAGCGTGCTGCGCTTGTTGTCGCTGATGGCCCCGCATTGGCCCTTCGTCCTGTTGACGACGGCATCGAGGAATCCTGCTTTTTCGGCGACGGCGATTTTGAATTCGACGGCGACGACGACATACGTGGTCTCGCCTTTGACCAGCACCCATTGCTGTCCGGTGACCATGGCCTCGCGGTCGATGCCGATCTTGGCCGGCAGCGCGGTGCCAGGAAACTCGATGCTGAAGCCGTATTCGGTGGGACTGAGTGTCCGCCAGTCCTGCGCAAAGGCCGAGGCCGTGCCGGACATCACCAGCGCTAAGGCAAAAGCCGTCGCGAGGTGGCCGCGCGAACGGCGGTATATCGGCTGAGGATGCATCAGTTCTGTCCCTTCTACGCGGGGACTTTATCGCTCCGCCATGGGGCGGCCTAGTGGCCCGCAAAAGCAACGCCGCGCGGCTGATCTCCGCGCGGCGCGCCGTCTCACATGTCTCTCAGTTCACCGCGAAGCAATAGAACAAGCCGGCGCCGCCCGAGGCCTTGAGCTGGTCCGGGCTGCAGCCGCGCGAGCCGTGCGAGGAATTCCACGACTTCATGTGCCACGTGTCCTTCAGTCCCGTGATGTCGGAATGGCCGACAATGGCCGAACCGTCGCCACTCTTCGTCCAGTTGCCGCAGGTCGTGTCGCCACCCGCGGTGGAGAACATGCCCTGCGGGTCGGAGCCGGTGAGCATGTCATGCGTGTTGACCGGATCGCCGCGGCCGGGGACGACCTCGCCCTTTTCGGTGAGCGCGGTCGCCTTGTTGATCTTGTTCTTGCCGGAATGCAGGTCGGCGACGTTCTTGGCAATGACGACGCCCTTGGCGTTTTTCCAGGGGCCCTTGCCGATGCGGTCGCGCGCGCTCACGCCGGCATCGCCGCCCGGCAGCGTCGTACTTAGGTAAGCGTGCCAGGTGGTGGCCTTGGCCCCGGCCGCTTTCGCGAGCGACGCGCAGTGCGCGTCAGCCCCATCAAGGCCGCCGAGATCGGCGCCTTTGCCGCTGCCGACGCTGGTGACGAAGAAGGTCATGTTGGCCTGCTGCAGCTTGTCCTGCGCCTGGACCGCGGCGGTGACGCCGAGGCCGGCCACAGTCAATGTTGCCAGCAGTGAAAATCGCAATCTCTTATGCATGAGGTGTCTCCCCGCTCGCGGTGTTGTGCATTTCGCTCCGCGCCTTGCTTGAACACCGCCAGGGCAAGTTTATGCCGTGATGCGGAGGGCCGCAAAGCCAAGGGCCGCCTCATCGGCGGCCCTCGTCATTTCGTGGATGTCGGCGCCCGTCAGCAGGGGGCGCACCAGCAACGGCGCGGGCCGCAGACGCGATGGTGGAAGGGTCCGCAGAAGCGGCCGCGGAACGGACCGCAAGCGGCCTTTTCGATCGGCGTGAAGTTCTTCGCATGTGTCGGGATGGTCAGCGCGCCGCGCGAAATCTGCGCGTCGGCAGTCCAGAGCGATCCGGAGAGCAGAATGGCGGCACCTGCGGCGAGCGTGACAGCGAGCCTGCGCATGGAAATCCTCCTGCGTGGAGTTGGGGGGAAACGCTGTATTGCGCTCCGGTCGCGCAGGAAATGCCAGCAAATTATTCGTGATGTGAATGCGGCATTAGGAGACGAACGCCGCATTGCCTGCAACTATCCAAATTGCGAAGGCCGGCCATCGGTTTATGCCGTCTGCAATTGCAAATCCGCCGCCGGGCCGTGAAATCTTGCTGCGTCCCAAGAACATGACACGCGGACCCTTTATGCTGCGGCGCTGTTGACGAACTGATTCGCTTTTCGGGGACGGCGACGCGATGGACGTGGAAGAAGCGGCACCGAAGGAATTGGAGATCAAGCTCGAGCTGGCGCCGTCTGGGCTGCCGCGGCTTGCGCATATTCCCTTCATCCGCGCCACCAAGCCGAAGTCCAAGCATACCAGCGAGATCTCGGTGTATTTCGATACCGGGAAGCACAAGCTGCGCCGGCACGGACTGATTCTGCGCGTCCGGCGCATCGGCAACCGCTATATCCAGACCATCAAGGCCACCAATGGGCACCTGTTCGCGCGTGACGAATGGGAAAGCGAGATCGCTGGCGCGACGCCGGACCTGCGCTGCGCGCGCGGCACCGCGCTCGAGCCGCTGATCACCAAGAAATTCCGCAAGAAGCTCAAGCCCGTATTCGAGACGCGCGTCGAGCGCACCGTCTATCCGCTCGGCCGCAATGCAAATTCCATCGAGCTCGCGGTTGACCGCGGCAAGATCGACGCCGGTCCGCATTCTGCGCCGCTGTGCGAGCTCGAGCTTGAATTGAAGCGCGGCGAGGAGGCCGATCTCTACGAGGTGGCGCGCAAGCTCGCGCATGAGCTGCCGGCGACATTGGCGCTCAAGAGCAAGTCCGAGCGCGGCTACGAGCTTGCCGACGGCAGGGACGCGGCGCCGGTGAAGACCGTGACGATCGATCTCGTGCGCGGGCAGAGCGCGCGCGACGGCTTCAGGGTGATCGGCCGGGCCTGTCTCAAGCAGTTCGTTGACAACGCGCCCGCGGTCATCAAGGGCGACGCCGAGGGCGTGCACCAGATGCGCGTCGGGCTACGCCGGCTGCGCGCGGCGATCGCGCTATTCAGCGACATCGTCGATGCGCCGCAAACGCGCGCCATCAAGCGCGAGCTCAAATGGCTGACCAACGAGCTGAGCCCGGCGCGCGAGATGCAGGTGCTGATCGAGCGCGTGGTCGCGCCCTTACGCGGAAGCGGCCATCATCCGCATCACGCCGGCATCCGCTCCTTCTCCTCGGACCTCGTGGCGCGGCGCGAGGCGGCGCAGGAGCGGGCGCAGCATGCGGTCGACTCTGTGCGCTTCCGTGCGCTCACGCTGGACGTCGCCGCGTGGCTGGAGACCGGCGATTGGCTCGATCCGCACGACAACGGGACGCGCGCGCTTGGCGATATGCCGATCGAGGCATTCGCGGGTTCGGAGCTGCAGCGGCGCTATCGCAAGGTGAAAAAGCGCGGTCGGAAGCTCGCCGAGCTCTCCGCGCGCAAGCGCCACAAGCTGCGCATCCGCGCCAAGAAGCTGCGCTATGCCGCCGAGTTCTTCACCTCGCTCTACGATGGCAAGCACACAAGCCGGCGGCACAAGGCCTTCGTCGCCGCGCTCAAGGACCTGCAGGACGGCCTCGGCGACCTCAACGACATCACCATCGACGCCTCGATCATGGCGCGTGCCGGCGTACGTCCGAAGCGCGCGAGCCGCAAGCGGGCTTTTGCAGCCGGATTGCTGACCGGCCACGAGGACACGCAGATCGAAGCCGCGCTGGCCGCAGCGGTCGAGGGTTATAAGACCTTCGCCGCGGCAAAGCCGTTCTGGCACTGACCGGCTTTGCCTCAACGCCGCCAGCGCCCGCCGCCGATCGCAAAGGCAAAGAAAGCCCCAGCGCCGAGGCGCCGGGGCTTCGAGACACCCCCCGAAGTCAGACAGCCTTGTCCATTCGGGAGCTCTGGCAGGGTAGGCGGGTAATACTTGGCGAGGCGTGAAGGAGTTCGGCCGGATTTCGCAAATTCCTCATAACTTTCCGCAACTCGGCGTCGCGTCCCGCGTCGTGCGACAATCGGCGGTGGGCGAAGCGCTTGATATCGT
>Ga0070741_10000654_pt1 | contig 119181 bp, 112 predicted proteins | sample Coa_R1_4_FD_66440 | JGI IMG/M metagenome (GOLD analysis project Ga0070741, IMG submission 66440) | Surface soil microbial communities from Centralia Pennsylvania, which are recovering from an underground coalmine fire - Coalmine... | ecosystem: Environmental > Terrestrial > Soil >... | reverse complement strand
GCGCGCGGGATATCTCGATCCGACGAGACCTGCGGTTTGACTACCATCTGCCTTCGTTCCGCGAGGGGCGAAGGATCCGTAGATCCCGAAGGATCACGGATGTCCCGCGCGCCCTTGGTCTTTTCCAATGCCGCGCCGCCGAGCGTAAGCGAGGGACCGGCGCGGCGAACCAAGAAGGCCGCTGATTTCAAAAAATCGACGCCGTCGAAAGTGCGCAGCGTTGGCTGTTGCAGGCTGTTTTACAAGTGAATCGGATGAAGTGCGCTCACCGCGAGCCACACACTCGGCGTCGTCGCCCGACTTGATCGGGCGATCCAGTAATCGCGGCGTTCTCTGTGATTACTGGATGCCCGCTTTCCGCCTTCGCGCTCCGCGCTTCGGCGCGACTTCACCGCGCCGGAGCTTGCGCAGCAAGCGGAGGCGGGTCGCGGGGCATGACGGCTGAGATTGTGGAGAGCGCGTTATCTGACGCGCAAACGTCGTCAGCGCCGTCCAAACAGCTTGTCGAGCAGCCAGTCGTCGATGCCGCGGTTCGGCTGTGAGCCGTTGTTCGCTGCTTGCTGCACCGGCGCGGGCGGCGTCGGGTTGCCACCGAGATTGGCGAGATTGCCAAACAGTCCGCCGGCACCAACGCCGGGTAAGCTGGCCACTGGAATGCCCTGATGCGCGACGCGCATGACGTGGCTCCAGATCTCGACCGGCAGGCCGCCGCCGGTCGCTTTCTTGGTCGGCGAGGAATCATCGTTGCCGAGCCACACGCCGGTGACCAGCGCCGAGGTGTAGCCGATGAACCACGCGTCGCGGAAATCCTGGCTGGTGCCGGTCTTGCCGGCGGCGGTCCAGCCCGGCAGCTCCGCCTTGTGCGCGGTGCCGATGGTCAACGTCTCATGCATCATCGCATTCATCATCCCGACGTAAGCCGGATCGATGATGCGGCCGAGCTCTTGCGCTTTGCGCGTGTAGAGTACCTTGCCCTTGGGCGTGAGGATGCGCTCGATGACATGCGGCGTCACCGCCATGCCGCCATTGGCGAAGGGCGCGTAGGCCCCGGTGAGCTCGATCAGCGAGACCTCGGAGGTGCCGAGCGCGATCGAGGCATTCGGATCGAGCTTCGAGGCGATGCCGAGGCGATGCGCGGTGCGCACCACCGCGGTCGGGCCGAACTCCATGGTGAGCCGCACCGACACGGTGTTGAGCGACATCGCCAGCGCTTTGGTGAGCGTCACCGGTCCGAAATATTCGTGGCCGTAGTTCTCCGGCGCCCAGCCCTTGATCTTGATCGGCCGGTCTTCGCGCACGGTGTCCGGCGTGAGCCCCCGCTCGAGCGCGGTGAGATAGACGAACGGCTTGAACGCCGAGCCCGGCTGGCGCTTGGCGACGACGGCGCGGTTGAACTGGCTGTCGGCGTAATTCTTGCCGCCGACCAGCGCGCGTACCGCGCCCTCCGGTGTCATGGCGACGATGGCCCCCTGGCTCACGCCGAATTTGTCGCCTTTCTGCGCCAGCTCGTCGCTGAGCGCCCTTTCCGCCGTCGCCTGCAGCGTCGGGTCGATCGAGGTCTCGACCACGATGTCCTCTTCGACATGGCCGATGACGTCGTCGAGCGCATCCATGATCCAGTCGGCGACGTAATTCGCCGATCCGTTGGCGGCCTGGGCGACGATCTTCGGCGGCTGCGCGATCGCCATGCTGGCGCTCGCCTGCGGGATTGCCCCCATGTCCGCCATGGCGGTGAGCACCATGCGCGCGCGGTGCTCGGCGGCTGCGAAGTTGCGCGTCGGCGCGAGGCGCGACGGCGACTTCACCAGGCCGGCGAGCATCGCCGCTTCGGGTAGCGTGATCTGCTTCGCCGACTTGCCGTAATAGCGCTGCGCCGCCTGCTCGATGCCCCAGGCGCCGGCGCCGAAATACACGCGGTTGAGATAAAGCTCGAGGATCTGCGCCTTGGTGAACTTACGCTCGAGCCAGATCGCGAGGCCGACTTCCTGCAGCTTGCGCTCGAGGCTGCGCTCGGGCGAGAGGAACAGGTTTTTGGCGAGCTGCTGGGTGATCGTCGAGCCGCCCTGCGAGACGCCGCGATGCAGGAGGTTGGCGATCACCGCGCGGATGATGCCGAGCGGGTCGACGCCGAAATGCGAGTAGAAGCGCCGGTCCTCAATGGCGATGAACGCCTTTGGCACGTAGGGCGGCAGGTCCTTGAGCGTCAGCGTGCCGCCGCCCATGTCGCCGCGGGTCACCAGCACGTGATGGGCGACATCGATGATCTGGATTGACGGCGGCCGCTTCGGAATTTCCAGCGATTGGATCGGCGGGAGGTGCGCGCCGATCCAGGCCACCACGCCGACTGCGGCGATCACGCCCCATAGCGCGAGCACCGCGCCCCAATAAGCAAGACGTACCGGGAGTGACCGCCGGCGTCCGCGACCGCCGCCACCGCCGCTTTTGCGCTTGCGCGGGCCACGCGCGCTCGGGCGCGCCGCACTACGACCTTCGGTGTAGCCGCCGGCCGGACGATCCTGAGGGCGCAGGCGCAGTTCGGGATTCGGCGCGGCGTCAAAATTCGGGTCGCGACGCGCGCTTCCCTTTCGCCGAGCCGAAGCCATTGAGATGTCCCCGTGACCGAGTCCCCAGGCTCGGTGGGGTCACGCTACGAGCTGCGGTTTAAGGTCTCCTTAACCGCTAAAATTCGCGTGAAGACGCGTCGATTTGCCGGGAGTTGTGCCCAAAACCCCACTTCCACGGGGCGCATTTCGTGCTTAAGCTTCGCCCCCGCCGGTCCAACGGTTTCAACAAACGCTGGGGATACCAATGAAAAAATCCGCACTGATCCTCGTCGCGGCGCTCGCCCTGAGCCTGCCGACGGTGGCGCTCGCCAAGAAGAAGGCCGCCGAGCCGGCCAACCCGAATGCGAATGGCGAGAAGTACGTGTCCGACCTGCTGATGACGCCGGTCGTCATGGCCAACTCGCTCGGTCAGCCGGCAACCGCGCCGGCGCCGGCCGTGAAGAAGCACAAAAAGAAGAAGATGAAGAAGATGTAATTTCCGCTGCAACGGCAAAGCTGCGCAAGGACCGGGGCGGTCGCCGTCCCGGTCCTTTTATTTTGCCGATGAGAATTTGGGAATTACTGCGCGGCGACGACGCGGCTCGTTTTGGCGTCACCATCGGCCACGCGGAACAGCGCCACCAGCGCGCGCTTGATCGCCGCCTGCCGCGTCGGCGAGGTGATCTGCGCGCCCATCAGGTCGGTGACGTAGAACACGTCGACCACGCGTTCGCCGAAAGTCGCGACGTGCGCCGAGGCGATGTTGAGATTGAGCTTCGACAAGGTGGCGGTGAGCTCATAGAGCAGGCCGGTGCGGTCGAGGCCGGTGATCTCGACCATCGTGTAGCGGTGAGACCATTGGTTGTTGATGGTCACCGACGGCTCGACGGCGAAGGCCCTGATGCGGCCCTTCGGCGGCGCGCGCTTCGCCACGACGTCGGGCAGCCGTAGATCGCCGCGCAGCGCCCGCTCGATGGACTCGCAGATGCGCGCGGCGCGGCGTTCCTCGTCCTCATCGCGGTCGAATTCGCGCGACACCGAGATGGTGTCGAGCGCGAGCCCATCAGTCGTGGTGTTGATCTGTGCATCGACGATGTTGGCGCCGGCCATGGCGCAGGCGCCGGCAATAATCGACAGGAGCCACGGGTGGTCGGGCGCGAGCAAAGTGAGCTCGGTGACGCCATCGCTCGCATCGAAGGCAACCGACGTGGCGAGCGTCTTGCCGGCCTGTTCGGCCGCGCGCACGAAGCGCGCATGCGCGACCTTGTGCGGCAGATCGACCTTGAGCCAGTAGGCCGGATAGAGCCGATTGACATAAGCGTCGATCTGCTCCGCCGGCCAGTCCTTGAGCGCTTCGCGGAATTCGCCCTGGGCCATGGCCACGCGCTGCGCGCGGTTGACCTCGGAGAAGCCGCCGGTGAGCACGGGCTCGGTCTCGTAATAGAGCGTGCGCATCAGCTGGGCTTTCCACGTGTTCCACACGCCCGGACCGACGGCGCGGATGTCGGTGGTGGTGAGAATGGTGAGCAGCTTGAGCCGCTCCAGGGTCTGCACCAGCGCGGCGAAATTCTCGACTGTCTTGCGATCGGAGAGGTCGCGCGATTGCGCGACGCTCGACATCACGAGATGGTTCTCGATCAGCCAGGCGATGGTCTCGGTGTCGGCTGGCGAGAAGCCGAACCGCGGTGCCAGCCGTCGCGCGATGCGCGCGCCGGCGATCGAATGGTCCTCGATGCGGCCCTTGGCGATGTCGTGCAGGAACATCGTCAGATAGAGGATCGGGCGGCTCTGCGGCTGCAGTTTCTTGAACAGCTCGCTGGCCAGCGGAAATTCCTCGCTGCCGCGATCGATGTCGGCAAGGACGCCGATACAGCGCACCAGATGCTCGTCCACCGTATAGTGGTGATACATGTTGAACTGCATCATGGCGACGACGCGGCCGAAGTCGGGGACAAAGACACCGAGCACGCCGGCCTCGTTCATGCGCCGCAGCACCGTCTCCGGGTCGTTGGTCGAGGTCAGGATCTCCAGGAACAGCTGGTTCGCCTCTTCGTCCTTGCGCAGGTCGGCATCGATCAGCTTCAGCGAGCGGCGGATGACGCGCATCGCGTCGGGGTGGAAAGCGAGATTGTGCTTCTGTGCCAGATGGAAGATGCGAATGAGATTGACCGGATCGCGGCGAAACACGTCGGCGCGCGCAACCGTGATGCGGTTGTGGTCGATGATGAAATCGTCGGTCTCGGTGAGCACGCGCCGCCGCGTCGGGCGCAGCCGCGCAACCATGCGGCTGAGCACGGGCACGCTCTTCGCCTGCTTGTTCTCGAGCTCTGCGGACATGATGGCGGTGAGGTCGCCGACGTCCTTCGCCACCAGGAAGTAGTGCTTCATGAAGCGCTCGACGTCACGCAGCCCGGGGCGCTCCATGTAGCCGAGCCGCACCGCGACCTCGCGCTGGATGTCGAACGACAGCCGCTCCTCGGCGCGCCCGGTGATGAAATGCATGTGGCAGCGCACCGACCACAAGAAGTCCTCGCAGCGGCGGAACAGCTTGTACTCCTCAGCGTCGAACACGCCGCGCTTGATCAGCTCGTCGGGTTCGCGCACGCGGTAGACATATTTTGCGATCCAGAACAGCGTGTGCAGGTCGCGCAGGCCGCCTTTGCCGTCCTTGACGTTCGGCTCGACCAGATAGCGCGATTGCCCGCTGCGCCGATGCCGCTCCTCGCGCTCTGCGAGCTTAGCGGCGACGAATTCGGCGGCGGTGCCCTGCGCCACCTGCTTGTCGAAGCGTGCCACCATCTCGTCGAACAGCTTGCGGTCGCCGAGCAGGAAGCGCGCCTCGAGGACCGCGGTGCGGATGGTCATGTCCGCCTTGGCCTGGCGGATGCATTCGTCGACCGAGCGCGTGGCGTGGCCAACCTTGAGCCCCATATCCCAGAGGCAATAAAGGATCGCCTCGGCGATCGACTCGCCCCAGGCCGTCTGCTTGTAGGGCAGCAGGAACAAGAGATCGATGTCGGAGCCGGGCGCCTGCAGGCCGCGGCCATAGCCGCCGGTGGCGACGACCGCCATGCGCTCGGCCTCAGACGGGTTCTCCGACGGGTAGAGATGCCTGCGCGCGAAATCGAAGAGCAGGCCGATGAGCTCGTCTTCCATCGCGCACAGCCGCTCGGCGCAGAGCCGGCCGTGCCGGTCCTTGAGCAGCATCTGCTCGGCGCGCTCGCGACCCTCGACCAGCGCGGCCTTCAGCCGCCGCGCCACGGCGGCGCGCATCTCGCTTTCGTTGCCGGCGTGGGCTTCGGCGATCCCGGCGAGATCGGCGCTCACCGCACGGGCGTCGAGCACGCCCGTGACCGGGCGCGTCGAGGCGTGTTCGACCGTGGCTTCGACAACCGACATGTCCGCACCGGGATAGCGGAGCGGGCTCGCGCTGTCACCGCCGCGGTCCGATGAAATTGCAGGCATCAAGCGGTGCGCTTACGTAGAATTATAATCTAAAAAAATGCCATTTTCGGAATATTCTTATTGTTGACGCTGATATTGACGATCTTCTATAGAAGAAATTAAGCGCCGATTTGAGCAAGCAGCTTGCGGGCGCTCAACAAATGCAGCTAAAGCGCGGGGCCGCGCCCCACGCCGAGCTGAAGGCGGGCGCGATTTGCTCGCCTCCATGTAAACCAAGCGGTTGCCGCGCCGGGAAACGCGAGCAGCTGTGTAGCGTGTGTGGAGGATGCCATGACGATTTTCTCGCGACGTTCGCTTCTTGCTTCAGCTCTGCTTGTCGGTCTCGCGCCGTCGGGCGCGGGGTTCGCCGCCGACAAGGTGAGTGAAATCCGCATCGACTGGGCGACCTACAATCCGGTCTCCATGGTGCTCAAGGAGAAGGGGCTGCTGGAGAAGGAGTTCGCCAAGGACGGCATCTCCATCCGTTGGGTGCAGACGCTCGGCTCCAACAAGGCGCTGGAATTCCTCAATGCCGGCTCGATCGACTTCGGCTCGACGGCGGGCTCTGCGGCGCTGGTCGCACGCATCAACGGCAATCCGATCAAGTCGGTCTATGTCTATTCGCGGCCGGAGTGGACAGCGCTGGTCACGCGCAAGGATTCGCCGATCACCAAGGTTTCCGATCTCAAGGGCAAGCGCGTCGCCGTCACCCGCGGGACCGATCCGCACATCTTCCTGGTGCGCGCGCTGCTCGGCGCCGGAATGACCGAGAAGGACATCCAGCCGGTGCTGCTGCAGCATCCCGACGGCAAGACCGCGCTCATTCGCGGCGACGTCGATGCCTGGGCCGGGCTCGATCCGATGATGGCGCAGGCCGAGATCGAGGACGGCGCGCGGCTGTTCTACCGCAACGCTGCGGCCAACACCTGGGGCATCCTCAATGTGCGCGAGGAGTTCCTCAAAGATCATCCGGATCTGGTGAAGCGCGTGCTCGCGGTCTACGAGGACGCGCGCAAATATTCGCTCGCCAATTACGACGAGACCAAGCGCGTGTTCATTGCTGCGACCAAGCTGCCTGGCGAAGTAGTCGACAAGCAGCTCAAGGAGCGTACCGAGCTCACGCATAACCGCATCGGGGCGGCGCAACGCGACTCGATCCTGCAGGCCGGCATTGCGCTGCAGAAGGCCGGCGTCATTTCCGCCAATGTCGACGTGCAGAAAGCGCTCGACGACCTGGTCGACGACAAATACGTCGCGGCGTCCAACTGACCTGACCGCACGAGCCGGTTGCCTTTGGCGCGCGGCTTATGTCTGTTGTGCCCATGGCAGTGGCGGCTGAAGAGGCTCCCGTGGAGCGCCGCGAACGAAAGTCCTCCAGCATCACCCGCTTCACGCGCCCGGTGCTGGGGATCGTCATTCCCGTCGGGTTGGCGGTCGTCTGGGAATTCGCCGTGCGCGCCGGTTGGTCCAACGGCCGGCTGGTTCCACCGCCCTCGCGCATCTATGAGGAGTTCGCCGAACTGGCGCGGACCGGCGAGCTGTGGCGCCACGTTGTCGTCACGCTCGTGCGCGTCGCCTTGGGTTTTGCACTCGGCACCGTGGCGGGCACAATCCTCGGCGCCATCGCCGGCTATTCGATCATCGTGCGCAGGCTTATCGATCCAAGCCTGCAGGGCCTGCGCGCGGTGCCGTCGATCGCGTGGATCCCGCTGTTCATCCTATGGCTCGGCATCTTCGAGACTTCGAAGATCGCGCTGATCGCGGTCGGTGTGTTCTTCCCGATCTATCTCGGCGTCATGGGCGCGGTAATGTCGGTCGATCGCAAGATCGTCGAGGTCGGCCGCGCCTTCCGGCTCTCCGGCTTCGCCATGGTCCGCCGCATCCTCTTGCCGGCGGTGCTGCCGGCATACGTGATCGCGTTGCGCTCGGGCTTGGGTCTCGGCTGGATGTTCGTCATCGCCGCGGAGTTCATGGGTGCCTCGGAGGGCCTTGGCTATCTGCTGATTGACGGCCAGCAGCTCGGCAAGCCGGCCGAGATCGTCGCCGCGATCCTCGCATTCGCCGTGCTCGGCAAGGCGACCGACGCGGTGGTCGCGCTCGCGGCGGCGCCGTTCCTGCGCTGGGAAGATCGCTTCAGCGCCCAGGCCGAGGTCGACTGACATGCTGGTCCTCGAACACGTCGGCAAGACCTATGCGAACGGCGTGCGCGCGCTCGACGGCGTGTCGCTCACCGTTGGCCCCGGCGAGATCGTCGCCATCGTCGGTGGCTCCGGCTGCGGCAAGTCGACCTTGCTCCGCGCCATCTCCGGGCTCGACACGCCGAGCCAGGGCCGCGTGCTGCTCGACGGACAACCGATCACCGCGCCGCACGAGAAGATCGGCATCATCTTCCAAGAGCCGCGGCTGCTGCCGTGGCTCACGGTGGCCGATAATGTCGGCTTCGGGCTCGATGACTTGCCGAGAGCCGAGCGCGACGAGCGCGTGGGCCGGGCCGTGACGCGCGTCGGTCTTATCGAGAAAGCTAATATGTGGCCGCGCGAGCTCTCCGGCGGCCAGGCGCAGCGCGTCGCCATTGCGCGCGCGCTGGTGCCGCGGCCGGAGGTGCTGCTGCTCGACGAACCGTTCTCCGCCCTCGACGCCTTCACCCGCGCCGACCTGCAGGATCACCTGCTTGATCTGTGGGCCGATGCCAAGCCGACGCTCATTCTCGTCACCCATGACGTCGAGGAGGCGATCGTGCTTGCCGACCGGGTGATGGTGATGCGGCCGCGGCCGGGCTGCATCCACGAGGAGATCGTCACCGATCTGCCGCGCCCGCGTGACCGCCAGTCGGCGGCCTTCGATTTTGCCAAACGCCGCATCCTTGCGGCGCTCGACCGCTCGCTCGATCGGCTGACCGTCGAGCATGTCGAGCCCAAGGCGACGGCCGGCGCGGCGCTGTGGTGGTGATGGATTTCACGCGCTAGGATGTGGCTTCATCAGCCCGGGAATTCATCCATGCGTAGTTTCCAAGTCTGCGTCTGCGGCGAGCCGCTGCGAATGAACGAAGGTCCGACGCCGGAGCCGGTCGGCTCACAGGTGTTGCTCAAGATGCTGGCCGCCGGCGTCTGCCATAGCGACATCCATCTCAACGACGGCTATTTCGATCTCGGTGGCGGCAAGAAGCTGAGCCTCGCCGATCGCGGCATGAACCTGCCGGTGACGCTCGGGCACGAGAACGTCGGCGAGGTCGTCGCCGTCGGTCCTGACGCGAAAGGCGTCAAGATCGGCATGCGGGCGCTGGCGCATCCGTGGATCGGCTGCGGCACCTGCGCGGTCTGTCAGCGCGGTGAGGAAAATCTCTGCCGCGCCATGCGCAGCCTCGGTGTGTTCTCCAATGGCGGCTATGCCGACTACATGATTGTGCCGCATCCACGCTATCTGTTCGACATCGGCGACCTGCCGCCGGCGAGCGTCGCGCCACTCGCCTGTTCCGGCGTCACCACCTACGGCGCGCTAAAAAAGGTGACGACGCTCACGAGCGAGCCGACGGTGATCATCGGCGCCGGCGGGCTCGGGCTGATGTGCCTCGCACTGCACAAGGCGATGGGCGGCCACAGCGCCATCGTCGTCGACATCGATCCGGTGAAGCGTGAGGCGGCGCTCAAAGGCGGCGCCAAGGCCGCCGTTGACGGCAAGGCGCCCGACGCCGCGCAGCAGATCATCAACATGACCAATGGCGGCGCCTGGGCGGTGGTCGACGTCGTCGGCTCTTCTGCCAGCGCCCGGCTCGGCATCGACAGCCTGATCAAGGGCGGCAAATACGTCATCGTCGGGCTCTATGGCGGCGACATCACGCAATCGCTGCCGCCGATCCCGATGCGCGCGCTGACCATCCAGGGCTCTTACGTGGGCAGTCTGCCGGAGATGCGCGAGCTCATGGATCTCGTGCGCCGCAAGGGCGTGCCGCCGGTGCCGCTGCAGACGCGGCCGCTCGAGCAGGTAAATGCCACGCTCAATGACATGCGCGCCGGGAAGATTGTCGGCCGCGTGGTGTTGACGCCTAACTGACGAAGACAAGTACGGAGACAGTAAGGATGGACGCCGGAGAACTGCGCGCCATGCAGGCGCCGATCAAGGATCGCTACAAGAGCGATCCCAAGGCCGCCTACATCACGCTCAAAGCCAAAGGCACGCTCGACGCCACCAACATCGCCTGCAAGGTGGAAACTGGCCGCGCGCTCGCGGTCGCCGGTCTGCATCCGGCGACCGGCGGTTCCGGGATGGAGCTGTGCTCCGGCGATATGCTGCTCGAAGCGCTCGTCGCCTGCGCCGGCGTGACGCTCAAGGCGGTCGCGACCGCGCTGGATATCCCGCTCAAGTCCGGCAACGTGTCCGCCGAGGGCGATCTCGATTTCCGCGGCACGCTCGGCGTCGTCAAGGACGCGCCGGTCGGCTTCGCGCAAATCCGCCTGCGCTTCGACGTCGACACGCCGGCGCCGCAGGACAAGCTCGACCAGTTGCTCAAGCTCACCGAGCGCTATTGCGTGGTTTATCAGACCATCAAGAGCGGTCCACCGGTCGAGGTGCGCCTCGCACGCACGTAGGCCATGCGGCCTTGAGACAAAAATGGGCGAGCCGTCACGCGGAAAACGAGTACATTCCGCGCGCCGTGATTCCTGACCCGATGTTTTGGCTATCGCTGGCGCTGAAAATGGCGCTCACCGCCGCGTTCGTGCTGTCGGCGACGATCGTCACCGAGCGCCTCGGCCCGCTGCTTGGCGCGCTGGTGGCGACGCTGCCCGTCGCCGCGGGTCCGGCGTACATATTCCTGGCACTCGATCACGGTCCGGACTTCATCGCGCAAAGCGCGGTGTCGAGCCTCGCGGTCAACGCAGCGACGGCGGTCTATGCGGTGGTCTATGCGCGGCTGGCGCAGCGCCACGGGCTCGCGATCAGTCTCGGCATCGGATTTCTTGTCTGGGTGGTGCTTGCCGTCATTCTGCGCGGCACGACGTGGACGCTGGGAAGCGCCTTGCTGTTGAACGTCGTCGTGATGCCGCTCTGCCTCATCGTCGCGCGGCCTTTGCGCAACGTGCCGATCCCGCGCGTGCGCGGCCGCTGGTACGACCTCATCGTCCGCGCCGGCATGGTGGCGCTGCTGGTGGCGACCGTCGTCGGCCTGAGCTTCCGCATCGGGCCTGCCGGCACCGGTGTGCTCGCGGTTTTTCCGATCGTTCTGACCAGCATCATGTTGCTGCTGCATCATCGTGTCGGCGGACCGGGCACCGCGGCAGTGCTCGCCCACACCGTGCTTGGCCTCTGTGGTTTCGCCGCCGCGCTCGCGACCTTGCACGTCGCCGCGGTGCCGCTCGGCTCGGTGCTGGCGCTGCTGTCGGCGCTCGCGGTGTCGATTGCCTGGAATCTCGGAATACTCGCGGCGAGGCAGTACGGCATCAAGGTTTGACGCATGTTCTGGCTGGAGCTGCTGTTGAAGATTGCGATGACTGCCTCGATCGTGGTTGTCGCCTCGATCGTCGTGGAGCGCAGCGGGCCGTTCATCGGTGCGGTCATCGCCTCGCTGCCGACCGCGGGCGGCGCTGCTTTGATCATCCTCGCCATCGAGCATCCGCCGGACTTCGTCGCCGCGAGCGCCGTCGGCAGCATCGTCGCCAATGCCGTCGTCGCCATCTTCGCGCTGAGTTACGCGGCGCTGGCGCAACGGCAATCCTTGCCGGTCAGCCTCGTCGGTGCCTTCGCGATCTGGTTTGGTGTCGCCGGACTGACGCGGCTCGTCGATTGGACGGCGACGAGCGCGGTGCTGCTCAATCTCGTCGTGTTCCCGATCGCGATCGTTCTCGGCCGGCGATTTCGCGTGCCCGGCGGCATCAAGACGCGGGTGATGCTGACCACGGGCGACCTCGCCTGGCGCGCCTGTGTGGTCACGCTATGCGTCATCATCGTCACCGCCGCGAGCACCTCGATCGGCTCGTTCGTCTCCGGGCTGTTCGCTTTCTTTCCCGTGGCGATGGGCTCGTTCCTGCTGATCCTGCATTCGCGGCTTGGCGGGCCGGCAGCGGCAAGCGTCGCCGCGCATGTGCAGACGCCGCTGATCGGGCTCGGCCTGGGCCTTCTCGCCGTGCATCTGCTGGCGCCGGCGATCGGCGTGTGGTGGTCGTATGGCATTGGGCTCTCGATCCAGCTTGGCTGGAACGCGCTCCTCTGGCTCGTGCGCAACCCGGCGGAGCGTCCGTGAGCGCGCGGCCGGTCGTTATCGCGCAGATCACCGATCTGCACATCAAGCCGCCAGGCTCGCTCGCTTACGGGCGCGTCGACACCGCGGCGGCGCTCAGCCGCTGCATCATGGCGCTCAACCGGCTCGCGCCGCGGCCCGATTTGGTGGTGATTTCCGGCGATCTCACTGACATTCCGGACGCGGTCTCCTACGACCATGTCAGAGCGCTGCTATCGTCGCTGCTGCTGCCTTTCATTGCCGTGCCCGGCAATCACGACCATCGCGCGCTCCTTCGCGCGGCCTTGCCGCACCAGGACGAAGCGCGGGCAACTGGTCCAGTGAATGTGATGCGCGCGGTCCACGGCCTCGACGTGATCGCGCTCGATTCCAGTGTCCCTGGCAAGCCGCATGGCGAGCTCGATGCGACGACGTTGCGCTGGCTTGATGCGACGCTCGGCGCCTCGACGACGCGTCCGGCGATCCTGTTCCTGCATCATCCGCCGTTCATCACCGGCATTGGCCACATGGATGTGCAGAACCTTCGCAATGCGGCCGATCTGGCGATCCTGCTGCGCCGGCACAAGCGCGCACGCCTCGTTGCCGCAGGACATGTGCACCGCGCCACCGTGACGACATTCGCCGATATTGCCGCGACGATCTGTCCTGCGCCGAACCACGCGGTCGCGCTTGATCTCGAGGCGCGGCTGCCGCCGAGCTACAAGGTCGAGCCGCCGGCCTACCACCTGCATGTGTGGTTTCCCGGCGATGGCTTCGGCAGCGTGGTGACGCATCTGGTGCCGATCGGCGAATTCGACGGACCGCACCCGTTCTTCGATACCGGCGGGCGATTGTTGCGCTAACGCTTTTCGGCCTTAAGCTTGGCCTTCAGCGCATAGAGCGCGTCCATCGCCTCGCGCGGCGACATCTCGTCGGGATCGAGTGCGGCCAGTGCGGCCACGACCTTCTCCAGCGGGCTCTCCGGCACCGGTGTCGCGGCGGGCTTCGACGTTGCCGCGAACAGCGGCAGGTCTTCGAAGCCGCGCGGCGCGGTGCGGTCCTCGGCTTCGAGCTTCGCCAGCACGACCTTTGCGCGCTCGATCACGCTCGCCGGAAGGCCCGCAAGCTTCGCGACTTGGATGCCGTAGGAGCGGTCTGCGGCGCCCGGCACGACCTCGTGCAGGAACACGACGTCGCCATGCCATTCCTTCACCCGCACCGTAGCGTTGAACAGACGCGGGAGCCGCGCTGAGAGCGCAGTGAGCTCATGATAATGCGTAGCGAACAGAGCGCGGCAGCGATTGCTCTCGTGCAAATGCTCGATCGCCGCCCAGGCGATGGAGAGACCATCGAAGGTCGCGGTGCCGCGGCCGATCTCGTCGAGGATTACCAGCGCGCGCTCGCCCGCCTGATTGAGGATCGCCGCGGTCTCGACCATCTCGACCATGAAGGTTGAGCGGCCGCGGGCGAGATCATCCGCCGCGCCGACGCGGGAGAACAGCCGGTCGACGACGCCGATATGGGCGGCGCGTGCCGGCACGAAAGCGCCCATCTGCGCCAGCACGGCGATGAGCGCGTTCTGCCGCAGGAAGGTGGACTTGCCGGCCATGTTCGGGCCGGTGAGCAGCCAGATCCGCCCGGCGACGGCCTCGCGTGGCGGCGACAGATCGCAGTCATTGGCGACAAACGGGCCGCCATCATGCAGCAACGCCTGCTCGACCACGGGGTGGCGGCCGCCTTCGACCACGAAGGCCAGCGAGCGGTCGACCTGCGGCCGCACATAGTCGCGTTCGCTGGCGAGCAGCGCGAGGCCGCTGGCGACGTCGAGCAAGGCCAAAGCTTCAGCGGCCTGCTTGATCGTCGCGCTCGCGGCTGTCACTGTCGCGGCGAGACGCTCGAAGATCTCGAGCTCGATGCCGAGCGCGCGGTCGGCGGCGCTGGCGATTTTCGCTTCCAGCTCGCCGAGCTCGGTAGAGGTGAAGCGCACCTGGCCGGCGAGCGTCTGCCGGTGAATGAAGGTGGCGTTGAGCGGCGCCGCCATCAGCTTGTCGCCGTGCTGCGCCGTCACTTCGACGAAATAACCGAGCACATTGTTGTGCCGGATCTTCAACGCGCGGACGCCGGTGTCGTCGGCATAGCGGGACTGCAGCGCGGCGATGACGCGGCGGGATTCATCGCGGAGCGCGCGCGCTTCGTCGAGCGCGGCCTCATAGCCGCTGCGCACAAAGCCGCCGTCGCGCTTGAACGCGGGAAGTTCGTCGGCGAGCGCGGCGCCGAGCTCGTCGGCGAGCTTGGTGTCTGGGCGGCGCAGAGCGACGACAGCCTGCGCAAGCTCGGCGGGAAGATCGCCGTGTGCGCTTAGTCGCTCGGCGAGGCTGCCGGCAGCGCCGATGCCGTCACGGATGGCCGCGAGGTCGCGCGGTCCGCCGCGGCCGACGACAATGCGCGCCAGCGCACGCGCCAGATCCGGCGCCGCCTTGAGCTGCGCGCGGAGGTCGCCGCGGAGCGCCACGTCGCGGGCAAAAAGATCCACAGAATCAAGACGTTCTGTGATCGCTGCCGGATCGGTGAGCGGGGCCGCGAGCCGCTGCGCCAGGAGCCGCGAGCCCGCAGAGGTGACGGTGCGATCGATGGCGGCGAGCAGAGAGCCACGACGCTCGCCGGAGAGCGTGCGAATGAGCTCGAGATTGCTGCGCGTCGCCTGATCAATCGCCATCGTGGCGCCGGCGCTTTCGCGCAAGGGCGGCGACAGCGGCGGACGTTTGCCAAGCTGCGTGCGCTCCACATAAGTGACGCAGGCTGCGGCGGCGGTGACCTCCAGCCGCGACAGACTGCCGAAGGACGCGCTGGTGGCGACGCCGAAGAATTCGCTCAGCCGCCGCTCGGCGCTCGCGCCATCGAATACGTCGCGCGTGAGCGGCGTCACCGCCGGCAGCGTCCGCAGATAAGGTGAGAGGTCGGCATCGGCATAGAGCGCGTCGGAGACGATGATCTCGCCGGGCTCCAGCCGTGCCATCTCGGCGGACAGTGCGCCGCGCTCGCATTCGGCGATGCGGAACTCCCCGGTAGAGATGTCGATCCAGGCGAGCGCGAAGCGATCGGAAGCATCAGTCGAGGAGATGCGGGCGCGGGCGAGCGCCAACAGATAGTTGTTGCGGTTGGGATCGAGCAGCGTGTCTTCGGTGAGCGTGCCCGGCGTGACCAGGCGCACCACGTTGCGCTTCACCACGCTCTTGCCGCCGCGCTTCTTGGCTTCCGCCGGATCTTCGATCTGCTCGCAAACGGCGACGCGATGACCCTGCGCGATCAGCCGGTGCAGATATTCGTCGGAGCGCTCGACTGGCACGCCGCACATCGGGATGTCGCGGCCGAGATGTTTGCCGCGCTTGGTAAGCATGATGCCAAGCGCGCGCGAGGCAACTTCCGCATCCTCGAAGAACAGCTCGTAGAAATCGCCCATCCGGTAGAACAGCAGGCAGCCGGGATTGGCGGCCTTGATCTCGAGATACTGCTCCATCATCGGCGTGACGCGAGCGGCCGGTTCGGCCGTCACATCGGCGATGTCGGGCGGGGGCAGGGCGCGCGCGGCTTCCATGGGGGAAAAACGCTAGCAGAAGCCGGCCCGGCTTTCATGGCGCGGGAGACGTTTTACCGCCGTCATGCCCGGCTTTATGCCGGGCATCCACGGCTTTTTTTGCTGGCTCTAGAACCTACTTGACGAACTTATGGCCGGTGAGGGCCTCGAAGTTCTTGTAGTAAATCTTGTCGCGGTCGGCCTTCGACAGCGGCAGCGTGTCGAGGATCTTCATGGTCTCGCGGATATAGCCGGTGCCCTTCTCCGGATCGAACGGGCAGTCAGAGGCGAAGATCACCTGGTTGAGCGGGTAGAAATCGAGCCCGCACACGGTCGCCGCGCGTCCACCGAACACGGCCGTGTCCGCGTAGAAATTCTGCTTGAAGTAATCGAGCGGCCGCTTGGCGAGGCTCTGGCGCAGCGCGCCGAGGTCTTCGTCCGAGGTGCGTGCGCCGAGCTGGTCCCAGCCGGGACCGATGCGGCCTTCGAGCATCGGCACGATACCGCCGAAGTGGTGCACGATGATCTTGAGGTCCGGATATTTGTCGAGCGTCTTGGAGAACACCAGCCGCGACATCGCAGCCGCGGTCTCGTACGACCAGCCGAGCGTCCACCAGATTTCGTATTTCGATTTCTTCTCGGTGAGATAGTCCGGGAAGTTCGCCGCGCGCGCCGGATGGATCCAGATCGGCTTGCCGAGCCGGTTCATGGTTTCAAAGAACGGCTCGAACTCCGGCGAGTCGAGCGGCTTGCCAGCGATGTTGGTGTAGGTCTGCACGCCGAGCGCGCCGTTCTTGATCGCGCGCTCGACCTCACGCACGCCGGCGTCGGGCGCGCCGAGCGCCGCCTGCGCCACCCATCCTGGAAAGCGGTCGCCATGCTTGGCGCAAATCTCGACGAAACCGTCATTGACGAGCTTGGCGTATTCCTCGACCTCGTTGGCCGCGAAGATCGTCTCGAGCGGCGGCATCGGGTAGGACAGGATCTGCGCGTAGTCGTCGAAGTTGTCGACGATCGACAAGCGCACGTCGATGTCGTGGATGCAGGGAATCTCGCGAACGCGCTTGCCGATGTCCTTGTGCGCGCCGCTCTCGAGCACCTTCTCGAAATAGCGCTTGGGGATGAAATGCGTGTAGGCGTCGATCCGCATGGGGACTCCGGTTGGCTGGACTTGAGGAGGCGCCGGACCATCAGCGCGCGGGAGGTTTTTGGCGGCCCTTTATTGACGAGAATTCACGTCCGTGGCCAGGGGGATTTTTGACGGTCAGGCGTGAGGGAATCGCACGCCTGACGCGTCAATTCTGATTGCCGGGAAGCGCTTACTTCGACGGCTTGACGCCGAGCGTGCGGCCCACGGCATCAACGTCGGCGCGCTGCTCCGCAACGGCCTTGCTGAATTCCGCGGCGGTCCCGGGGGCGATGACCTGGCCGGTGGCGGTGAGCTTGGTCACCACGTCGGGATCCTGGGCCACAGCCTTCATGTCGGCCGCGATGCGCTCACGCAGCTCGATCGGCATGCTCTGCGGTCCGAACAGCCCGACAAGGCCGTCGAACGCCAGTCCCGGAACGCCGGCATCGGTTACGTTCGGAATGTTCAAGCTCGGCACGTGCACGCGGTTGGTCAGCGCCAATATCCTGACCTTCCCGTTGGCCGCCTGGGCGCGCACGATGGCGTAGGCGCCGATGTACATGTCGATGCGGCTTTCCGCGAGATCGTTGAGCGCTTCCACGGTGTTCTTGTACGGCACCTTGGCCATCTGCAGGCCATTCTCCTTGAGGTAGCCGGCAAACAGGAATTCGTTGGTCCCGGTGGCGGAGGCCCAATTGAGCTTGCCTGGCGATGCGCGCGCCATGTCGAGGAGCTCCTTGATGTTCTGCGCCTTCGACGTGGCCGGGACAGCGATGGCGACGAGGGTGTTGGAGACGCGCGCGATCGGCCCCAGCGCTTTCGGATCGTAGGGCAAGTGCTCGTGCAAATAAGGATGCGCAGTGAACGTGCTCGCCGGCGTGAACAGCAGCACGTGGTCGTCGTTGGCGCTGAGGAACGCAGTGATGGCGACGATGCCGTCGCCGCCCGGCCGGTTCTCGACCACGACCGGCTGTCCCCATTTCTTGGAGAGTCGGTCAGCGAACATACGCGCCGTGATGTCGACACCGGAACCGGCGCCAAGCGTAATGATGAATTTCACCGGCCGCTGCGGCCAAGTCTGCGCCTGCACGGCGAAGGGTGACAGGAGCAGGACGGACAGGATGAGACCGGCGGCGAAGCGGCCCCAGTGTTCTATGCGGCGCATGCGAACCTCCCTGATCTGACGTTTCTTGTTGCCGTTGCGGCGATTCTTAATCGAGGCGGCTTCCGCGTACAACGCTTCCGAATGCGTGCTCTTGTCCCACTAATAGGGACAAATGACGTTGAGCAGCGCCTGCTTGCCGCCGAGGACCGCCTCCTTTGCGCGCATCAGGGCGTTGGGCAGATCCGTTGGCTTCTCCACGCGTTCGGCATAAGCGCCCTGGGCGTGGGCAAGCACGTCATACGCTGGCGCCGGGTCGAGGTCGGCGAGCGTGCGCCCATCGGTTTCGCCAGCGGCGCCCTCCTTGAACATCGACAGCGTGGCGTTGCGTACCGCGCCATAGCGGCTGTTGTTGAAGATCACCGTGAGGATCGGCAGCTCGTGCTTCGCGGCGACCCAGTGGCTGACGGTGGGATTGCCGAACAGGTAGGCGCCATCGCCCAAAGTGGCGACAACGAACTTGTCGGGAGCGGCGAGCTTGGCGCCGAGCGCGGCGCCGAAACCCCAGCCGAGGCCGCCCGCGGGTCCGAGCGCAAAGAATGTGTTGGGATGCTCGCGCACGCAGTGGTCGGCGCGCAGCGAATATTCATTGAAGATGATGGCGTCGGGCCCGACCGCCTCGCCGATGGCGCGGCTCAGGAACGCCGGCGAGATGCGCTCGCCCGGCGCGGAATCCTTGGCCAGCTGGGTGCGGCGATTGCGCATGCGTTCGACCAGCCGCGCGCGCCGCGCGGCGATCCGCGCCTCCGCCATTTGCAGCGGGACGAAGAGCGCGTCGTTGAGCGCAGTGAGCACGTGCGCGGCATGCGCAGCGATGCTGAGATTGCCGGGAAAGCTGCGCATGGGATAACGCGCGTAAGAGGGCTCCTCGCCGACATGCACGACGCGGCAGCCGCCCGGCGGATGCTGCAGATGCGGAATCCACGGCACGTCGGATTCCAAGACAATTACGAGGTCGGCATCGGTCAGCAGCGCGCCGGGCTCGAAGCCGAATTGCATCGGGTGGCTCGAAGGCAGGCACATGGCGCGCGGATTGTGCGTCACCACCGGAATGGCGCAGCGTTCGGCGAGCTCGGCGAGCGGTGTCACCGCATCGCCCGGCAGGGCGGCGGTGATGATCAGCGGCCGCTCCGCCATGGCGATCCATTCCGCGAGCGTCGCCACCGCGCGCGGATCAGGCCACGCCGCCGCGGGCAGAGCGCGCGGCTTCATCGGCGCCGGTGGTTCGCTGAGCGGCGCCGACAAGGGTTCACGCGGCATTACCAGATAGACCGGGCCGCGCGGATGCGTCATCGCCACTTCGCAGGCGCGTGCCACCACGTCCGCCGTCTGGCCGGCTGCGCGCAGCTCGTAATCCCATTTCACCAGCTCGCGCAGCATGCCGGCCTGGTCGAACATCTCCTGCGCCCAATGGATCGGACGGCTGCGCGAGCCGAACGTGCCTTTCTCGGTGATCGGCGTGCGTCCGGCAGCAAGGATCACCGGCACGCGGTCGCGGCTGGCATTGGTCAGATTATTGATGGTGTTGGCGGTGCCGACATTGACATGCACCATCACCGCTTGAGGCCGTCCGGTCACCAGATAGGCGCCGTGTGCCATGGCGACCGCGAGGTTCTCGTGCGGCACCAGAATGGGCCGCGGCACCTTGGCGTTGGTCTTGGTGGCGCGGCTGAAGGCTTCGACGATGGGCGGGAAATCGGTGCCCGGATTGGCGAAGAAAAAGTCGACGCCGTGATCGGCAAGCGCGCGCAGAAAAGCATCGGCGGCGATGGGCTGCCGTTCGCTGCGGGCCGTCGTCGGCGGTTGCACGATCATGGTGTCGTCGCCCTCCATGAGGCCTCCCGTTTCTTCTTGTTGTTGCACTAACTATTGTTACTGGAGGTATGGAACGCTGACAACGCGCCTACTCTGCTGCAATGCCGAAGGCGGGCTGCTCGATTTCGACGAGGCAGCGGGCGAGGCTTTCGCCTTCGGGGTCGACGAGGGCCGCGGTGCGGGCGCTGGCGATCGCATCGGCGGCGCGGCTGGGTGGGATTTGGCCCGAGAGAGCTGGCATGATCACGCGGGCCGCGATGAGGCGATAATTGGCGACCCCGCGCGCGTGGGTGTCGCCATAGCCTTTGATCAGCCGCGCGCATTCGGCGATTTCCAGCGCCAAGGCGCCGGAGAGTTTCGCCGCTGCCGCGATCTGGGCGAGCCAGGCGACAATCGCCTCCTGCTCCTGATGATAGCGATGGCCGAAGCGGCGCCAGCGCTTGAGCTTGGCGAGCAGCAGGAAACGCAGATAGCCCGAGACTGAGGTGCTGTTGATTTCCATGCCGAAATAGACGCGGCCGAGCCAACCGCGCCGGCCGGCGAGGTCAAGGATCGGCCGCGCCAGAAACGGCGGCAAGACCTGGCAAAGCTCCTCGATCCCTGGCTTGAGGAAGTCGTAGACGGCGAAGGGCTCGTCGGCGCCGACGCGCAACTCCTCGCGGGCGATGCGGGCGAGCCGCGCCGGAGCGATCTTGGCTTCGGCGACGCGGCTCACGTCCTCGAACGACATGCGCACCGCAAGGTGCTTGGCGGTTTCGCGCAGCAGGACGCCGTCGAGATTGCTGTGCGCGTCGGCGTCTTGGATGGCGGCGAGCCGATCGAGATAGAGCCGCGCATAAGCGAGGCTCTGATAGGCGACGAGGCGGCGGATGCCCTCGACGACGATGTCCTGTGCGGAGGTCGGCATGGCCTTCGCCTCGCGCTCCAACGCTTCGACGGTCAGCGCTTGTCGGCGCGTTGGCTGGGCGACAGCCTGATCGCTCGGCGCGCGGGCCGCGGCGACGCCGGCCCGGAAGCCGCGCAGGTTGGCTTCCACCGCTTTGCCGTCCTCGCGGATTGCGGTCTCGAAGGTCTCGAGCGGGATCGGAAGGCTGCCGCTGCCGGCGATGGTTCCGAGCAGCACCGCGTTGATCATGGCGCCGCTCTGCTTGGCGACAGCCTCGAGATCGATGAGCAGGTTCTGCTTCGAATTTTCCGCGATCGCCTGGCGCAGCCGCTGCGGATCGGTGCGCCCGTCGCCCATCGCGATCTTTTCGTCCATCGCATAGAAACGGCTGGTAGAGGCGATGGTCAGCGTGCGATCCGGCGTGATGAAGCCGTTGCTCACAGCGCGGCCGGCTTCGAGCAACTCGCTCGCCACCATCACGTCGATGTCGCCGATGCCGGGTGTGAGCGCCAGCACCGGGCGTTTGTCGCCGAGTTCGCGCCAGGAGGCCGGCACGATCTCGATGTAATACGTGGTGGCGCCGGTGCGCTGCGCCACGCCGGGGATCGAGGTGCTCTGCACCGGGAAGCCGCGGCGCGTCGCGGCGTTGACGATCCAATCCGTGAGCACGCCGCCGCCTTCACCGCCGAGCGCGGCGATGAGGATGGTGATGGGCCGCGTCGGCGTGCTCATGCGGCGGCCTCGCGGTGTCCGCCGAGCCAGCCGATGACTCGCTGGCGCAGCCGATGCAGCGTGCGATCGCGCCAGGTCGGATTGCGCACCACTTCGGCGCGATAGAATGACGGACAAAGTACCGCGGCGTGCGCGACCTCGCCGCACAGCCCGCAGCCGACGCAGCTCTCGATCACAGTGGCGACCGGATCGCTCCGCAGCGGGTCGGGATTGGGCTTCACCGTCAGCGACGGACAACCGGACAGGCGGATGCAGGAATGGTCGCCGGTGCAGATCTCGTCGTCGACACCGTAGCGCGTCTTCACCACGCGCTCGCCGCGCTTGAGCTTGTCGGCGTCTTCCGCGCGCACGCGGCGCTGGCGCGCCAGCTGGCATTCGCCGTCGGCGATGATCACCTTGAGCCCGCGCTCGGCGGTGCGCATCGCTTCCTTCAGCGTTTTCACCATCGTGGCGACGCCGTAGGTGCGCACCTTGCGCATCCATTTCACACCCATGGAGCGCAACGTGTCTTCGATGTTCATGCCGGGCGCGGGGCCGGAACGGCTCGTCTTGCTCGATGGCATATATTGCAGGCCGGTCGCCGAGGTGTAGCCGTTCTGCATGACGATGAGCACGCCATCGCCCTTGTTGAACAGGTTCGACGCGACGCCGGTGATCAGTCCGTTGTGCCAGAAGCCGCCGTCGCCCATCACCGCGATCGGGCGGCGGTCGAGATTGGGCGTCACTGCCGCGGCGCTGGCGAGCGACATGCCGTAACCGAGGATCGAGTTGCCCATGCTGAACGGCGCAAAGGTCGCGAATGAGTGGCAGCCGATGTCGGCACTGATATGCGTCGGGCCCAATTCGCGCTGCATCAGCTTGATCGCGGAAAACACCGGCCGTTCCGGACAGCCGGTGCAGAAGGTCGGTGGTCGCGGCGGCAATGCGCCGATCGAGGCGGCGGCCTTGGCGCGCGGCGCCAGGATGGCGTCGACGATCCGCGCGGTGCTTTCGACGTCGACGCCGGCTGGCTTCGTCTCGCGCAGGAATGCAGCGATCCCGCTGAGCAGCACGTCGGAGGTGTATTCGCCGCTCTTCGGCAGCACATCCTTGCCATGGATGCGCGTCTGCAGGTCGGCGCGGCGCAGCTCTACGTTCATCGCCTGCTCGATGTAATCCGGGTAGCCTTCCTCGACGACCAGCACCGCGCGCTTGCCGGCGCAGAATTGCGTGAGCTCTTCCGGCACCAGCGGATAGACGACATTGAGCACCAGCATCGGAATGCGCGATGCGCCGTAGAGATCGGCAAGCCCGAGCCGCGACAGCGCGCGCAGCACGCTATTGGTGAGCCCGCCCATGACCACGATGCCGATCTCGCCGATGTCGCCGGCAACGCGCTCGTTGAGCGCCTGCTCGCGGATGAAATTGCGCGCAGCCGGCAGGCGCTCCTCGACCTTGAGCTTCTCCTGCACGAAGGTGACCGGCGGATGCGCGAGCCGGCCGTATTGGAAGCGCGGCGGGCCGGGTACGCGATTCTGCCCGGAATAGATGCCGCGGCGATTGTCCTTGGCCGCGAACTCGCCAGTGACATGACAGGCGCGGATGCGCAGCTCCAGCATCACCGGTGCATGGGTGGCTTCTGACAGCTCGAAGCCTTTCTCCACCGTGCGCACGATCGAGGGCAGGTCCGGCCGCGGATCGAGCAGCCACATCGAGGACTTCATGGCATAGGCGTAGGAGCGTTCCTGGATGACGCTGGCGCCTTCGCCGTAGTCCTCGCCGATGATAATCATGGCGCCGCCGACGACGCCTGGCGAAGAGAGATTCGACAGCGCGTCGGCGGCGACATTGGTGCCGACGATGGACTTCCAGGTCACCGCGCCGCGCAGCGGATAATTGATCGAGGCACCGAGCATCGCCGCGGCGGACGCTTCGTTGGAGCAGGTCTCCACATGCACGCCGAGCTCGGTGAGCAGATCCTCGGCATCGACCATCACGTCAAGCAGATGCGAGACCGGCGCGCCCTGGTAGCCGCCGACATAGCTCACACCCGACTGCAGCAGCGCCTTGGTGACCGCGAGGATGCCTTCGCCGCGGAAGGTCTCGCCGGCGCCGAGCTTGAGCGATTGGGCCTCTTTCTTGAACGAACGTTCCATCGTCGCGAAATCGTTGGGGTCCAAACTATTCTAACACAAGCTCATGACTTCGAAAGATGCCGCCGGCACGGTTCCGCTACATGCGCGACGGCAGCCAGGTGGCGATGATCGGGAAGCTGATCAGGATCGCGAGGCGGATCAGGTCAGTGATGATGAACGGCAGCACGCCCTTGAAAATGGTGGCGAAATCGACGTCCTGCACCACGCTTTTTATCACGAAGACAATCATGCCCACGGGCGGATGGATGAGGCCGAGCTCGACCGTCATCACGATGATGACGCCGAACCAGATCGGGTCGAAGCCGAGATGCATGATCACCGGAAAGATGATCGGGATGGTGAGGATCACCATGGCCAACGCATCCATCAGGCAACCGAGGATCAGATACATCAGCATGATCAGCACGAGGATGCCGTAGCGACCAAGCCCGAGACCGGTGAGGAACTCGGTCACCTTCTGCGGCGTCTGCGTGATAGTGAGGAAATATCCGAACAACAGCGCGCCGATCAGCACAGTGAACACGGCGGCTGCGGTGCGTGTCGCTTGCAGCAGCGAGCGGCGGATGTCGGCACGATTGAGCCGGCCACGCAGCACGCCGATGACGAAAGCGCCGCCGGCGCCCATGCCGCCGGCTTCGGTCGGCGTGAACAAGCCGCCATAAAGGCCGCCGATCACGAACAGGAACAAGAGCAACGTCGCCCAGACGTCGCGCACGCTGGTGAGCCGCTCTTTCCAGGAATGCCGTGGAACGGAGGGAAGGAATTTCGGCCGTGCGATGCCGATGATCGTCACCGTCACCATGTACATCGAGGCGGCGAGCAGGCCCGGCAGCACGCCGGCGATGAACAGCTTGCCGATGTCCTGCTCGGTGATGATGCCGTAGACCGCGAGCACGGTGGAGGGCGGCAGCATGGCGCCGAGCGTGCCGCCGGCGGCGATGACGCCGGTGGCGAAGCTCTGCGGGTAGCCGTAGCGACGCATCTCCGGATAAGCGACGGTGGAGAAGGTGGCGGCAGTCGCGACTGAAGAACCGGAGATCGCGGCAAAGCCGCCGCAGGCGGCGATCGTGGCAATGCCGAGCCCGCCGCGCAGATGCCCGAGGAAGCTGTTGGCGGCGCGGAACAGCTCGCGGCTCATGCCGGAATTCGACACAAAGGCGCCCATCAGCAGGAACATCGGGATGACGCCGAAGGTGTAGTCGGTGACCGTTCGCATCGAGGTCAATCCGACGATCTTCAGCGCCGGGCCAACACCGACAATGACGCCGAAGCCGGTGACGCCGACAAGGCCCATGGCCATGCCGACCGGCACGCGCAAGAGCATCATCGCGAACAGCGAGACGAAGCCGATGATGGCGACGAGATTGTTGCTCACGCGTCACTCGACCGGTTTGATGCGATAACTGCCGCCCATCAGCTCCGGATGGAAGATGAGCCGATAGGTGCGCACTGCGATGAGCAGCACGGCAGAGACGTCGCCGATCCAGGCGATCAGGAAGAATGGCCAGGTCGGCAGCCGCAGGTCGAAGGTGAGGACGTTGTCTGCGTAGGTGCCGCGTACTTTGTCGAACAGCGTGTAGGTCTGCACGGTGACGACGAACAGCAGCACCAGCGTCGCGAACACGTCGATGAAGCGCTGCCAGCGAATGTTCACGTTGGCCCAGACCAGGTCGACGGTGATGTGCGTGCCGCGATAGGAGGTCGCGGCAATCCCCCAGAAGATCAGGATGCCGAGCAGCAGCCGGCCGAAATCGTAGGCATCCGGGATCTGCACGCTGAAGAAATAGCGCAGCAGCACAGAGATGAAGATGTCGGCGGCGACGATGCCGACGAAGAAGGCCGCGATGAGCTCTATGCCATCGATGAAGCGGTCCATGACGTTGCGCGGCCGCGGCGCTGCATCGCTACCGGCGAGCGCGCGCTCGACTTCCGCTTCGTTCATCACGTCGCCAGCCACGGCGATCTCCGGAAACAGCCTTGCACCGGAGGCCAGACACCTCCGGTGCAATCAGTTGGGGATCAGAATGCTGCCGAATTGTACTTGGCGAGCTGGTCTTTGAGCTCTTTCAAGATCGTGTCGGGATTGCCGCCGACCTTGCGCACATTGTTGGCCCAGGTGTTGGTCAGCGGCTCCGCCGACTTCTTCCATTGCGCCAGCTGATCGTTGGTCAGCGAGTAGACCTCGTGGCCTTCCTCGGCCTTGATCTTGGCGATGCCGGCATGCTCGAAATCCGCCCATGGGCTCGCGATCTTCAGCGCCCACTCGTTGGTGCAGTGATCGTCGATCACCTTTTTCTGCGCCGCAGACATCGCGCTGTAGGTGTCCTTGTTGAACACGAAGACGAAGGCGCTCACATAGAGCGGCACGTCCATGTGATACTTGGTCACCTTGTCGATGCCGAACAGCGGCACCGAGCCCCAGGGGAAGGTGACGGCGTCGGCGACGCCCTTTTCGAGAATGTCGCGCACTTCCGGCGCGCTCGACTGCACGTTGGTGCCGCCGAGCTGCGTCACCCAGGTGGCCATCGTGGCGTGTGACGGACGGATCTTCATGCCCTTGATGTCCTCGGGCACGACGATCTTCTTGACCCGGGAATGGAACGAGCCGGGATCGTGGACGAAGGCGAGGCAGAATTTCACGTCCTTCATCTCGCGCTCGGCATATTTGCGGTACCAGGCGTCGATTGCCTGTGAGCCACCCTTGGCATTGGCGATGAGGAACGGCAGCTCGCCGGCGCCGATGATCGGGAAGCGGCCGGGCTGATAGCCGGGATTGACGTAAGTGAGGTCGGCGATGCCGTCGCGCGCCATGTCGTAATGGTCGAAGGCCTTACCCAGCTGCTGTGACGGATAGACCTTGTACTTGATGGTCCCGTTCGAGGCCTTCTCGACGGAGGCGCCCCAGTCCTCGAGCGCCTTCTGCAGCGGGTGCGACGGCGGCACCCAGTGGGCGAGCTTGAGCTCGAACGTCTTGTCCTGCGCGGACGCGGGTGCGCAGAGCAGCGCCGCCGCGAGGGCGGCCGCGGAAATGATGGCAATGCGCCTGATGTCGATGCGCTTCATCTTGAGCTCCCTCCGATATCGTGGCGTTTTCAGTGCGACGCGTATTTTCGCTTATTCAGCCGCAGTTTGCCGAAATTGTAAAGAGATCGTTGGATATCAAACTATTCTGGGCGGGACCTGCGGTTCGGTGTAATCAAGGACAGTCAGGCAGGGGTGAGACGGTGGCGCGCGCGCAGCGTTCACAACCAAAAGGAAATGGCGGGCCGTTCGCGGTGGATGCGGTTGCGTTCGGGCCGCTCGCCGACTGGGTCGGCTTCAATCTGCGCATGGCGCAGGCCTCCGCGTTCCAGGCGTTCTCGCATCTGTCGCGCGTGATCGGCGAGCGCCCGGGCCGTTTCGCGACGCTGGTGCTGATCGGGCACAATCCCGGGATCAGTCAGACGGCGCTGAGCCGGGCCAACGGGCGCGACAAGTCATCGCTCACGCCGGTGCTGGAGGATCTGGTGCGCCGCGGCCTGGTGCAGCGCCAGCGCATGCGCGGCGATCGCCGCACCTATCGTTTGCGTCTCACCTCGGCCGGCGAGCGTACGCTCGAGCAGCTCATGGTCTGCGCCAGGAAACATGAGAAAAATCTCGATCGCATCATCGGCGCCAAGAACCGCGACAACTTCGTGCGCATCCTCAAGCGCATCGTCGCTGAAATGGCGTGATCCCTCTCAGGCGTTGAACTTGGCGATCACCTCGTCGGGGATCGCCTCCGACTGGATGCGGCTCGGATCGGCCGGATCGCGCACCACCCAGACGCGTTTCTCGCTGCACTCGACAGCCAATTCGCCATTGAGCGAGAGCTTGTGCTCGACGTTAAAGCTGGCGCGGCCGAACTTGATGCTGGTCTCGATGACGACGTCGTCGCCAAATCGCGTCGGCTTGAGAAATCGTGCGCGGGTATCAACCATCGGGTAGCCGGCAAACGCGTAATGCTTGAGGAACTGGTATTTGGTCAGGCCGAGCGCGCGCTCGAACAGCTTCGTGGTCGAGGCATCGAAGATCGCGAAATAGCGCGGATAGAAGACGATACCTGCCGGATCGCAATCGCCCCATTCGATGCGCAGCGTGCGCGTGTTGCTCAGGGTTGCCACGGTGTGCCTCGTTGCGCGCTCGTAACCGTCAGCGCGGCGCCATGCGCAGCGCGCCGTCGATGCGGATGACTTCGCCGTTGAGATAGCCGTTGTGGACGCAATGCATCACCAGCTCGGCATATTCACGCGGCTCGCCGAGCCGCTTGGGATATGGCACCGAAGCGCCGAGCGAATCCTGCGCTTCTTGCGGCAGCGCGCGCAACATCGGCGTGCCGAAAATGCCCGGCGCGATGGCAAGGACGCGGATGCCGAACTGCGCGAATTCACGCGCCGCCGGCAGCGTCAACGCGGCGACGCCGCCCTTTGACGAGGAATAGGCGGCCTGGCCGATCTGGCCTTCGAAGGCGGCGACCGAGGCGGTGCTAACGATGACGCCACGCTCACCATCGGCGAGCGGCTCGGCCTTCTGCAGCGCCGCGCCGACGAGGCGCAGCATGTTGAAGGTGCCGATAAGGTTGATGCGGATCACGCGCTCATAGTCGGCGAGCGGCTGCGGGCCGTCACGGCCGACAATGCGCTTTGCCGGTCCGACGCCGGCGCAGTTGATGAGGATGCGTGCCGGTCCGTGCGCGGCTTCGGCCTTGGCAATCGCCGCTTCGGCGCTGGCGGCATCGGCGACGTCGCAGATCGCCGCGATGCCTTTGATCGTGGTGGCCATCTCCGCCGCGGCCTTCTCGTTGACGTCGAAGATCGCGACGCGTGCGCCGGCTTCGGCGAGGAGCCGCGCCGTCGCTGCGCCGAGCCCCGAGGCTCCGCCGGTGACGATCGCTGCCTGTCCTCTGGGGTCCATCGGTGCGCTCTTTAATCGATGCCAATGACCCGCCGCGATAGCGTGGCGGCGTAGAGCTCGTCAACCAGCGCCGCGCGATGGTTGAGGACCGCGCGCTGATTGATCGAGCCTTTGTCGGTCATCTCGCCGGCATCGAGCGACGGCGGCTCGGCCATCAGCAGCGCGCGGCAGATGCGCGTCGAGCTGCCCACGCTCTGCCGCGCCAGGCTGTTGAGCCGTTCCGCCACGTGCCGCCGCACGCGCGCATCGGCGACGAGCGCGGCCGGCGCGGCGTCGCCGGGGAGATCGGAGCAGAGCCTGCGGCAGGCGTCGAAATCGAGAAACACCAGCACGGCAAGGTCATCGCGATCGGCGCCGGCGATCACCACATCGCGCACGATCGGCGCGAGGTGGTCGATGAATTTGGCGCGCAGCGGACCGACACTGACCCAGGTGCCGGTAGCGAGCTTGAAATCCTCGGCGATGCGGCCGTCGAACAATAGGCCTTTGCCGGGATCATTGGCATCGACGAATTTCACCGCATCGCCGAGCTTGTAGAAACCTTCCGCATCGAAGGCCTCGCTGGTGAGCGCGTCCTGACGCCAGTAGCCGGGCGTGATGTGCGGGCCGCGCAGCCGTGCTTCGAGCTTGCCTTCCTTCGGCACCAGCTTGAGCTCGACGCCGGGCGCCGGCAGGCCGATATTGCCGGGCCGCTCGAAATCCCAGGTGCAGGCGAGCGCGAGCGGCGACGTCTCCGTCGAACCGAGACTGGTGAGGAAGATTACGCGCTCGCCACAGGTCTCGACGGCGAGCCGCTGCAGCTCGTTCCAGGTCGGAAGGTTCAAGCCGGCGCCGGCATAGAACAGCACCTTCAGCCGGCTGAAGAAGGTCTCACGCAAGGCTTTGTCGTCGCGCAGAAATGGCAGCAGCGCTTCGTAGCCTTTGGGCACGTTGAAATAGATCGTCGGCGCGATCTCGCGCAGATTGCGCGCGGTCTTGGCAATGCCGACCGGCGTCGGATTGCCGTCGTCGATGTGCAGCGATCCGCCGTTGACCAGCACCAGGTTGAAGTTGTGGTTGCTGCCGAAGGTGTGGCTCCACGGCAGCCAGTCGATCACCACCGGCGGTTCGTCGCGCACATAGGCAAAACCCGCGGAGATCATCGCCTGGTTGGCGCACAGCATGCGCTGCGTGTTGATCACGGCTTTCGGCGTGCCGGTCGATCCCGAGGTGAACAGGAATTTGGCGATGCTGTCGGGGCCGATGGCCGCATTCGCGCGTGTGACCGCCGTGTCATCGTCGGCGCGCAGATCGGCAAAGGCCGTCGTGCCGCGACCGGGCAGCGGATTGCGTGCCACGCTGACCTCGACGTCGCTCGGCACCACGGTCTCGATCGCCTTGGCGAAGGGGCCGCCGTCGACCGCGAAGACGAGGCCGGGCGTGATGAGATCGATGATCATGCGCAGCTTGCCGAAGTCGCCCGACATCAACGAGTAGGCCGGCGAGATCGGCGCGTAAGGAATCCCGACATGCATGGCGGCGAGGGCGAGCAGCGCATGATCGATGCCGTTGCCCGAGAGAATGGCGATCGGCCGCTGCGGCGACAGGTTACGCGTGAGCAGCGCCGCGGCAATGCGGCGGACTTCGCCGAGCACCTGCCCATAGGTGAGGCTGCGCCAGCCGCCTGAAGTATCGCGCTCGGCGAGAAACACGCGGTCGGGCGCGACCTTCGCCCAGTGCTGCAGCGGCTCGCTCAGTGTCGCCGGATACGCCGGCAACGCTTCCGCTACGCGAATGTTGAGGGTGCCGTCGGCGCGGCGCGTGACGACGGGGTGCCAAAAGCCGAGCCGCACTGGCCGCAGCGGTGCGGCACTCGCAACGGCCTCGCGGGCAGGGCTCGGCATGGGGCGATCCGTGTGGCGTTTCTCAGAGACTTCCGGCTATCCGGATATTGTTGTCTTCGACAACATTAACGGCCGGAAGCCCGCCGGCCGTCAAGAGCGCACGACCTTCGGCCCGCGCTTGTCGAGAAATGCCTTGAGCCGCTCCTTGGCCTCGCCTTCGGCCTGGGCGATGGCGGAGATTTGCGCCTCCATGGCAAAGCCCGCGGCCGGGTCGCTCTCGGCAATGCGCGGCAGCACGTGAGTGATGGCGTAGTTGGTGAGCGGCGCGTTGCCGGCGATGTGCTCGGCAAGCTCGAGGCCTTTGGCGAAACCCGCGCCCTCGTCGACCAGGTAAGTCGAAAGCCCGAGGCTCAAGCCCTCTTCGGCGGAATAGGTGCGGCCGGTGAGCATCATGTCGGCCATGCGCGCCACGCCGATCAGGCGCGGCAATCGCACCGAGCCGCCGCCGCCAACGAAGATACCGCGGCTGCCTTCAGGCAGCGCGTAGAACGCCGAGCGCTCGGCAACGCGCACATGGCAGGCCGCGGCGAGCTCCAATCCGCCGCCGACTACGGCACCGTGCAGGACGGCGACGACAGGGGCCTTGCCAAACTCGATGCGCGCGAAGGCGCGATGCCACAGGCCGGAATGCTCGATGCCTTCGGCGATGCCGCGCTCTTTGAGCTCGCTGAGGTCGAGACCGGCCGAGAAGTGCTCGCCTTCGCCGGCGAGCAGCACCGCCCCGATGTCGTCGGGCAAACTGGTGAAGAACGTCTCGATGCCGAGGACGGTCTCATCGTCGAGCGCGTTGCGTTTCTCAGCGCGCGCCAGGCGCAAAATGGCAACGGCGCCATGGCGCTCGGCCTTGAGCGAGGTGGGAAGCTTTATGGGCAAGCGCGCGTCGGACATGCAGGACCCTTATCCGCGGATGAACGCGGCGACCATGCCTCAAAGTGGGGCGGGAAACCAGAACGCCTCGGGCGGAACAGCGGATGGCAGGTCGTTGGATGACCAACCATTTGGCGATTTGACCCTGTAAGATGCGGGCCGTAAATACGGGTCCGCAAAACGACTTAGGAAAAGGCTCGATGGCGCGTATCTCGTCACTCGCCGAAGCCGTCGCCGCGGTGGTCCGCGACGGCGATACGGTGGCGATGGAAGGCTTCACCCATCTCATTCCGCACGCGGCCGGTCACGAGATCATCCGGCAGGGGCGCAAGCACCTGACGCTGATCCGCATGACGCCGGATCTGATCTACGACCAGCTCATCGGCATGGGCTGCGTCGACAAGCTGGTCTTCTCTTGGGGCGGCAATCCGGGCGTGGGCTCGCTGCACCGGTTCCGCGACGCGGTGGAGAAAGGTTGGCCCAATCCACTGGCCATCGAGGAGCACTCACACGCGGCGATGGCCAATGCTTACGAGGCCGGCGCCGCGGGTCTTCCCTGCGCCGTGTTCCGCGGCTATCTCGGCAGCGACTTGCCGAAGGTCAATGCCAATATCAAGCGCATCACCTGTCCGTTCACCGGTGAAGAGCTTGCTGCGGTTCCTGCGCACCGGCCGGACGTCGCCGTCATTCACGCGCAGCGCGCCGACCGCGCCGGCAATGTCATGATTGAGGGCGTGCTCGGCGTGCAGAAGGAAGCGGTGCTGGCGTCGAAGCGTTCGATCGTCACGGTCGAGGAGATCGTCGACGACTTTGGGCCGCGCAGCCTCAACGCGGTGATCCTGCCGTCGTGGACGGTGGGTTATGTGGCGGAAGTGCCCGGCGGCGCGTTCCCCTCCTATGCGCAGGGCTACTATCCGCGCAACAACAACTTCTACAAGGAATGGGACGAGATCGCGCGCGAACGCGACACGTTCCTGGCCTGGATGAAAACGAACGTGCTGGAGAAAGGCCCTGAGGCCTTTGCGGTCTATGCGCGCAAGCCGCGCATCGCGGCGGAGTGACGAACATGGCCGATTACAAGCCCAATGAGATGATGACGGTCGCGGCCGCGCGCGCGCTCAAGAACGAGCACGTGTGCTTCGTCGGTATCGGCCAGCCTTCCGCGGCAGCCAATCTGGCGCGGCTCACGCACGCGCCGAATGTGACGCTGATCTATGAGTCGGGCACGCTCGCCACCAAGCCCGATGTGCTGCCGCTCTCGATCGGTGACGGTGAGCTCTGCGAGACCGCGCTGACCACGGTCTCCGTGCCGGAGATGTTTCGGTACTGGCTGCAAGGTGGGCGGATCAGCATCGGATTTCTCGGCGGCGCGCAGATCGACAAATACGCCAACCTCAACACGACGGTGGTCGGGCCCTACGACAAGCCGAAGGTGCGGCTCCCGGGCGGCGGCGGTGCCCCGGAAATCTCCACGTCTTGCGGCGAGATTTTCATCATCATGGCGCAGGGCAAGCGCAGCTTTGTCGAAAAGATCGATTTCTTCACCTCGATCGGTCACGGGAACGGCGGCGACAGTCGACAGAAGCTCGGCATCAAGACCAAGGGACCGACGCGGCTCATCACCGACCTCGCGCTTTGGGAGCCGGATCCGGTCACCAAGGAGATGACGGTGGTCTCCATCCATCCCGGCGTCACCCGCGAGCAGATCCAAGAGAACACCGGCTGGACGGTGCGCTTTGCGGCCAAGGTCGCGGAAACGCAACCGCCCACGGCGCCGGAGCTCGAGGTGTTGCGCGCGCTGCAGGCGCGCACGGCAGCGCGGCAGAAGGCGGCGTGATATGGCAATGCGTGACGTTTTTCTCTGCGACGCAGCGCGCACGCCGATCGGGCGCTATGCAGGCTCGCTCGCCAAGGTGCGCACCGACGATCTCGCGGCCGTGCCGATCAAGGCGCTGGTGAAGCGCAACCCGAAAGTCGATTGGGAAAAGCTCGACGAAGTGTTTTACGGCTGCGCTAATCAGGCGGGCGAGGACAATCGCAATGTTGCGCGCATGGCGCTGCTGCTTGCCGGCCTGCCGGTGAGCGTGCCGGGTGTGACGCTCAACCGGCTCTGCGCCTCCGGGCTCGAAGCCGTCGGCACCGCGGCGCGGGCAATCCGCGCGGGCGAGATGGAGCTCGCCATTGCCGGCGGAGTCGAATCGATGACGCGCGCGCCGTTCGTGATGGGCAAGGCGACGGAAGCGTTCCAGCGCGTCGCCGAGACCTTCGACACGACGATCGGCTGGCGTTTCATCAATCCGCTGATGAAGCAGCAATATGGCGTCGATTCGATGCCGGAGACCGGCGAGAACGTCGCCGAGGAATTTCAGGTGACGCGCGCCGATCAGGACGCGTTGGCGTTGCGCTCGCAGCAGCGCGCCGGTGCGGCGATCGCGAAGGGCTATTTCAAGGCCGAGATCGTTCCGGTCGAAGTGCCCGGCGGCAAAGCCGGTCCGGTCATCGTCGATCGCGACGAACATCCGCGCCCCGAGACCACAATGGAGCAGCTCGCCAAGCTCAGGACGCCGTTCCGCAATCCCGGCACGGTGACGGCCGGCAACGCGTCGGGCGTCAATGACGGCGCCGCCGCCATGCTGCTGGCTTCGGAAGATGCGGTGAAGGCGCACGGGCTCACCCCGCGGGCGCGCATCGTCGGCATGGCCTCGGCGGCAGTGCCGCCGCGCATCATGGGCATCGGCCCAGTGCCGTCGACGCGCAAGCTGATGGAGCGCCTCCGGCTCAAAATCGGCGATTTCGACTTGATTGAGATCAACGAAGCCTTTGCCTCGCAATCGCTAGCCTGCCTGCGCCAGCTCGGTCTGCCGGATGATGCGGAGCATGTAAATCCGCATGGCGGCGCGATCGCCCTGGGGCATCCGCTCGGGATGTCCGGGGCGCGGCTCGCGATGACGGCGGCGCACGGTCTCACTGAGCGCGGCGGCAAGCGGGCGCTGGCCACCATGTGCGTCGGTGTCGGCCAGGGCGTGTCACTGGCGATCGAGCGGGTGTGAGAGAACACGGATAAAGGGAACGAGAATGTCGATCATCCTTCCGCGGGACAGCCTGAGCGCCTTCCCCAAGCATCTGACGCCAGCCTATCGCAGCACGGTGAAGCGCTCGCCATCGAAGCCGCTGATCATCGTGCCGCATACGCTGTCCGAGCTGACCGGGCCGGTCTACGGCCACAATATGATCGAGGAGAACGACAACGACCTCACCAAGCAGCACGCCGGCGAGCCGCTCGGCGAGCGCATCATCGTGCACGGGCATGTGCTCGACGAGGACAAGCGTCCGGTCCCCGAAGTGTTGGTGGAGATCTGGCAGGCCAATGCCTGCGGCCGCTACGTGCACGTGGTCGATCAGCATCCGGCGCCGCTCGACCCGAACTTCACGGGCGCCGGGCGCACGCTGACCGACAAGAACGGCTACTACAAGTTCGTCACCGTGAAGCCGGGCGCCTATCCGTGGGGCAACCACCACAATGCCTGGCGCCCCAACCACATCCACTTCTCGCTGTTCGGCCACTCGTTCCTGTCGCGGCTCGTCACGCAGATGTATTTCCCCGGCGATCCGCTGTTTCCGTTCGATCCGATCTTCAATTCGGTGACCGACGAGAAGGCGCGCGCGCGCATGGTCGCGAGCTTCGATCTCGACAATACGGTGCCGGAATGGGCGCTGTGCTTCCGCTTCGACATCGTGTTGCGCGGACGCGAGGCGACGCCGCTCGACGACGACAAACACTGACAGGCCAAGCCAAATGTCCGAAATCACTCCATCGCAGACCGTCGGGCCGTTCTTCGCTTACGGCCTGACGCCGAACAACCGCTGCGCTTGGCAGCCGAACGACAAGTATGCCTGGAAGGACACCGTCGGCACCAACCTGATCACGCCGGATGTCTCGGGCGAGAAGATCCATATCGAGGGCCAGATCGTCGACGGCGACGGCGCGCCCATCAACGACGCGATGATCGAGATTTGGCAAGCCGATGCCCAAGGTCGCTATGCGCATCCGAACGACAAACGCGCCACGCCGAACGTCGCGTTCAAGGGCCACGGCCGCTCGGCGACCGACAAGAATGGCGTGTTCGCCTTCGACACCGTCAAGCCCGGCGCCGTGCCTGGACCCGACGGCGAGCCGCAGGCGCCGCACATCCTCGTCTGCATCTTCTCGCGCGGCATGTTGCGGCAGGTCTACACGCGGCTTTATTTCGCCGACGAGGACAAGGCCAACGCATCCGATCCGATCCTCGCGCTGGTGCCGGCCGAACGCCGCGGCACACTGATTGCGAAGAAGCAAAGTGCGGGCAACTACCGCTTCGACATCCGCGTCCAGGGCGGCGACGAGACCGTCTTTTTCGACATCTGAATCGCTTCATGGCGCACCTTGGCTTTGCCCACTCCCTGGTGGGCAGAGCGCAATGATTCCTGCCCGCATTCAGGCTCGGAACGCGGCCGGACCGATCTCATCCGCAGAAACAGCGGATTTATTGGACTTGGGCGCAAGTAGGACTGGGCCCATTATTAATGCCCATCTTTAGTGGGCGCTGGTTTATGGTTGACGCTCCGGCGAAAGCTTGGTTCGCTCCAGAAAAATTTTGATCTGGGGAAACGCCATGAACGAGCAGATCCTGCAGGAGATCACCGAGTTCTGCCGGCAGCGCGGGCTCGCAGAATCGACCTTCGGCCGCCGCGCCGTGAACGACGGCAAGCTCGCCAGCCGACTGCGCAACGGCGGACGCATCACCACCGAGACGCTCGACCGCATCCGCAGCTTCATGGCCTCGAGCGGCGATGCCGCCTCCTCGCGCCGCCGCGTCCTGTTCGAGGGCGCGCCGCCGCAGCTTGCGCACGCCGCGGCGCCGGCGATCAGCGCCGGCTCCGCGCCCGACGATCCGCAGCGCAATTTCCGCTTCTTCGACAATCGGCAGAAATATCTGCTGTTCGTGAACACCTGCAGCGAGAAGTGGGAGATCGCGCATCGCGTCTCCCTCGAGCTCGGCAATCTGCATCCGCGGCCGCCGGCGGTGCGGCTGTTCGATGCCGGCGTCGGCGACGGCACCGTGCTCACGCGCGTGATGCGCGCCATGCATGCGCGCTATCCGACCATGCCGTTCTACATCGTCGGCAAGGAAATCAGCCTCGAAGATATCCGTCTCACGCTGCAGAAAATGGCGGACCGTTTCATCGAGCATCCCTCGACCGTGCTGGTGCTGACCAATCTCGCTTATGCCGAAGCGCCCTGGCTCGCGGTCAAATCGCTGAGCGCGGCGACGAGCCTCGTCTGGCACGAGGTGGCGCTGTCCGGCGATACCGCGCACCGTTTCGAGGAGCAGATCACCGACCTCGAGCCATTCCTCGGCGAGAACTGGAAGGCGCGGGTCAGCGCCAAGAGCGGCAACCCGGTTTATGAGCGGCCGGTGATCCTGGTGATCTACCGCGCCGACCACCGTTTCCTGCTCGATCCGATCATTCCGCGGCCCGGCGGCACGCGTGCCGAATACGACCTGGTGCTGGCCTCGCAGCCCTATCGCGCCCGCTCCTCGGTGGAATTCAAGGCGAAGCGCGTGTTGGCGCCGCTCGCCCGTGCGCTCGGCCCGGGCGGGCGCATGATCGCCATCCACTCCTACGGCCACGATCCCGGCATGGAGATCATCCACAAGGTCTGGCCGGACGATCATCCCTTCGTGCACAGCCGCCACGACCTGCTCAAAGCGGTGAAGCACGAGCTTGGGCCGGCGGGGCGCGATCTCAACTTCAACGCTTATTCCGATCAGCGCTCGCTGTTCCGCTACGACATGCACACGCTGCCGTCGGAAATTTCCGCCTCGATCGGCACCTCGACGCTGCTCGCCGCCTGGAACGCCGCGATCTATGTGGCGCAGGTCGAGGACGACCGGCTCGCCGATGTCACCGCCGACCGGCGCTACATCGATGCCACCCGCGAGGTGCTGCAGAAGAATGGCGGGCTCTGGTTCTACGACGAATCCTTCGTGATCTCGCACCGTCGCGAATGAGTGGACGTTTGTGTTTTCTCTGGAGGCGACACGGCCGAAGCCAGCCGAAATCGAGGCCTTGCGCGGCGTGTTGCCGCCGGCAACACCGATCTATCTGAGCTCGGTAATCGGCAAGGATCCGGCCGCGCTCGCGGCTTATGCCAAGATCGTGCGCATGGCCGGCTTTGAGCCGGTGCCGCATCTCGCGGCGCGCGGCTTTGCCAGCGCGCCGGCCCTGAAGGACGTGCTCGTGCGTCTGCGCGACGAAGCCACGGTCACCCGCGCCCTGGTCATCGCCGGGGACCGCGATCAGTCAGTCGGCCCGTATGTCGACGCCTTATCGATCATTGAAAGCGGCACTTTGCAGGCCGCTGGCATTCGCGAGGTCGGCATTTCCGGCTACCCAGAGGGCCATCCGCGGATCGCCGCCGAAGGGCTCACGCAGGCCATGCACGACAAGCTTGTCGCCACGCGAAGAGCCGGGCTCGCAGCACACATCGTGAGCCAGTTCTGCTTCGATCCCGCGCGGATCGTGGCCTGGATTCGGTATCTGCGCGCGCGCGGCATCTCCGAGCCCGTGCATGTCGGCCTCGTTGGGCCGACGCGGCTCTCCGCCCTGTTGCGGTTCGCCAGGCGTTGCGGCGTCCAGGCCTCCTTGCGCGGGCTCATCCGCAGCGGTGCTGCCTTCGCGTTGCTCGGGCCCGCGCACCCCGGCGCCGCGCTGCGTGCGCTTGCCCGGGAGGGCGGCCTCGGGGAGGTCGCGCCGCATTTCTTCTCCTTCGGCGGCATCGTGGAGACGGCCCGCTATGCGGTGCGCCACGCGGACTCCCATTCGCCGTAGGCTTGGTGATATGGATCGTTCCAACCCCTCATAACAACCGTGCCGGGAGACATTCATGCAGAGGACCAAACCGCCATTTCGCGCCGACCACGTCGGCTCAATCCTGCGCACCGCCGCGGTGAAGGATGCGCGCGCCAAACGCGAGAAGGGCGAGATCAGCGCCGCGCAGCTCAAGGAGGTCGAGGATCGCGAGGTCGAGAAGATCATCCGCAAACAGGAAGAGATCGGGCTGAAGCTCGCGACTGATGGCGAGTACCGCCGCTCCTGGTGGCATTTCGATTTCTTCAGCCTGCTCGACGGCTGCGAGATCTATCAGCTCGACCACGGGATCCAATTCCAGGGCGTGCAGACCAAGGCGCAGTCGATCCGCATCAAGGGCAAAATCGGCTTCTCCAATCACCCGTTCCTCGATCACTTCAAGTTCCTCAAAGCGCATTGCAAGGTCACGCCGAAGATGACCATTCCGTCGCCGAGCGTGCTGCACTTCCGGCTTGAGCCCGGCGCGGTGAGCAAGGACGTCTATCCCAACCGCGATGCGATCTTCGACGATCTCGCCGCCGCTTATCAGAAGGCGGTGCGCGCCTTCTACGACGCCGGCTGCCGCTATCTGCAGTTCGACGACACCGCCTGGGCGTATCTGTGCTCCAAGGAGGAGTTGCAGAAGGCGCGCGACCGCGGTCTCGACGTCGACCACCTGCAGGAGACCTACACCAAGACGATCAACAAGGCGCTGGAAGCCAAGCCCGCCGACATGACCATCACCACCCATGTCTGCCGGGGCAATTTCCGCTCCACCTGGATTTCGTCCGGCGGCTACGAGCCGGTCGCGGCGAACCTCCTCGGCAAGTGCAACTACGACGGATATTTCCTCGAATACGACACCGAGCGTGCCGGTAGCTTCGAGCCGCTGCGTTTCCTGCCCAAAGGCAACAAGGTCGTGGTGCTCGGTCTCGTCACTTCGAAGTCGGGCCGGCTTGAGCCACGCGCTGACGTCAAACACCGTATCGAGGAGGCGACGAAATATGTCGCGCTCGATCAGCTCGCGCTGTCCCCGCAATGCGGCTTCGCCTCGACCGAGGAGGGCAACGTGCTCGCCGAGGAAGAGCAGTGGGCGAAACTCCGGATGATCGTCGAGCTCTCGGAAGAAGTGTGGGGTAAGTAACAGGCCGTTGTGAGGTGGTCATGAGCCAGCGCAGCAGAGCGCCGTTCCGTGCCGACCACGTCGGCAGTCTGTTGCGCACGGCGCCGCTGAAAGAGGCGCGCGCCAAATTCGCCAAGCGTGAGATCACGGCGGCGCAGCTCAAGGAGGTCGAAGACCGCGAGATCGAGAAGGTCGTGCGCAAGCAGGAGGAAATCGGGCTTAAGCTCGCGACCGACGGCGAATTTCGCCGCTCCTGGTGGCACTTCGATTTCTATCGGCATCTCGATGGCCTTGAGCTGTACCAGACGGCGCAGGGCATCCACTTCGCCGGCGTCGACACCAAGGCCGAGAGCGTGCGCGTCACCGGCAAGGTCGGCTTCTCGACGCACCCGCAGCTCGAGCACTTCAAGTTCCTGAAGGCGCATGCCAAGTCGACGCCGAAGATGACCATTCCGGCGCCGAGCACGCTGCATTTCCGCCAGGGACGACAATCGATCAGCCGCGAGGTCTACCCCGACCTCGACGCGTTCTTCGATGACGTCGCTGCGGCCTATCGCAAGGCAATCCGCGCCTTTTACGACGCAGGCTGCCGCTATCTGCAGCTCGACGATACCGCCTGGTCGATGATCTGCGATCCCAAGGAACGTGCGCATTCGCGCGAGCGCGGCGACGATCCTGAGGCGCTGCCGGAGCGCTACGCGCGCATGACCAATGCGGCGTTGCGAGACAAGCCGGCGGACATGACCATTACCATGCATTCGTGCCGCGGTAATTTCCGCTCGACCTTCATCGGCTCCGGCGGTTACGAGTTCGTGGCCGCGCCATTGTTCGGCGAAGTGAATATCGACGGCTATTTCCTCGAATTCGACACCGACCGCGCGGGCGGTTTCGAGCCGCTGCGGCATCTCACGGGCGACAAGCTCGTGGTGCTCGGCCTCGTCACCTCGAAAAGCGGGCGGCTCGAGCCGAAAGACGAGATCAAGCGGCGAATCGACGAGGCGACCAAATACGTGCCGTTCGAGCGGCTGTGCCTGTCCCCGCAATGCGGCTTTGCCTCGACGGAGGAGGGTAATGTGCTGGCGGAAGAGGAGCAGTGGGCGAAGCTGCGCATGATCGTCGAGCTTGCCGAGGAGATCTGGGGTCGATGAGTCGCGCTGGTCTCGGCTTCCGCGAGGAGCGCGGCAAGGCTAAGCTTCAAGAAACGCCATAAGGAAGGGAGGACGGAATGTTTAGAATATTCAAATGGGGCGTGGTCAGCGGCGCCGTCGCCGCCGCGCTGACGCTCGCCGGCTCGGCGTTCGCGCAAGAGCCGATCAAGATCGGCTTCGGCATGGCGCTGACCGGGCCGCTCTCGGCGAACGGCAAGATGTCGCTTGTCGCCATGAAAATCTGGGAGGACGACGTCAACGCCAAGGGCGGTCTGCTCGGCCGCAAGGTGAAGCTCGTCTATTACGATGATCAGTCGAGCCCGGCGCAGGTCCCCGGCATCTACAGCAAGCTGATCGACGTCGACAAAGTCGACTTCGTGCTCAGCGGTTATGCCTCGACGCAGATCGCCGCGGCGATGCCGTTGATCATCTCCAAGAACCGACTGTTCATCAGTCTGTTCGGCACCGGGATCAACGACAACTTCAACTACCCGAAATATTTCTCAATGATCCCCAACGGCCCGACGCCGAAGCCCGCCTTCACACGCGGCTTCTTCAAGGTCGCCGAGCAGCAGAAGCCGAAGCCGCAGACCATCGCCATCGCCATGGCGGATGCCGAATTCGGCCGCAACGCCTGCGAAGGCGCGCATGAGAACGCCGGCACGTCTGGCTTCAAAATCGTCTATGAGCGGTCGTATCCGCCGAACACCACCGACTTCTCGCCGATCGTACGTGCGGTGCAGGCGGCCAATCCCGACCTCTTTGTCATCTGCTCTTATCCGCTCGACACCGTGGGTCTGATCACCGCGATGAACGAAATCGGCTTCAAGCCGAAGATGTGGGGCGGCGCCATGGTCGGCCTGCAGGCGACCGTGTTCAAGACCAAGCTCGGACCAATGCTCAACGGCGTCGTCAATTACGACACCTGGCTGCCGGTGAAGACCATGGAATTTCCGGGCTCGATGGAGCTGCTGAAGAAGTATCAGGCGCGTGCCGGCGCCGAAGGCACCGACCCGCTCGGCTACTACATGCCGGTGTGGGCCTACTCTTATCTGCAGGTGCTGGAGCAGGCGATCACGGCGACCAAGTCGCTCGACGAGACCAAGCTCGCCGACTACATCCGCGGCGCCACCTTCAAGACAGTGGTCGGGGACGTGAAGTTCGGCGCCAAGGGTGAATGGGCGCAGGAGCGCACGCTTGCGGTGCAGTTCCAGAACATCAAAGGCAACACCGTCGACGACTTCCGCGATCTCAAGACCGAGGTGATCATCTACCCGCCGCAATACAAGACCGGCAACGTGATCTATCCGTTCGCGGACGCGAAGAAATAGCTGCCGCGCAGCGGCAAGGCGACAAGGCCGGCGCCCCTCGGCGCCGGCCTTTTGCTGTCCGGGCAGTGGCGCCTGCACCTGCGCCCGAGCTTGCGGAAGGCGCAAACTTCGTGGTTATGGGTGGCGTCTGATCGTGAGGGCGAGAGCAATGGCGGGCATCGTTGAGGGCAAGGTCGCAATCGTCACCGGCGCGGGCCGCGGCATCGGCCGCGCCATCGCCATGCTGATGGCGAAGGAGGGCGCGCGGGTCGTCGTCAACGATGTCGGCGCGAGCCTCGACGGTTCAGGGGCGGATACGGGGCCGGCGCAGCAGGTGGTCGATGAGATCAAGAAGGCTGGCGGTCAGGCCATCGCCTCGACGCTCACCATCACCGAGCCGAAAAATGCAGATGCCATCGTGAAGAGCGCGCACGACACTTTTGGTCGCGTCGACATCGTCGTCAACAATGCCGGCATCCTGCGTGACCGCATCTTTCACAAGATGAGCTGGTCCGATTGGTCGGACGTGATCGCGGTGCACCTGCACGGCTCGTTCAACATGTGCCATGCGGTCGCCGGCCTATTTCGCGAGCAGAACTCCGGCGCCTTCGTGCATATGACCTCGACCTCCGGACTGATCGGCAATTTCGGCCAGGCCAATTACATGGCGGCAAAGCTTGGGATCGTCGGGCTCTCGCGCGGCATCGCGCTGGATATGGCGCGCTTCAACGTACGCTCCAACTGCATCGCGCCCTTTGCCGCGAGCCGCATGATCGGATCGATTCCGGCGGAGACCGCAGAGGAAAAAGCCCGCGTGGAGAAAATCCAGCAAATGACTCCGGAGAAGGTCGCGCCGCTCGCGGTCTATCTCGCCTCGGATCGCGCCGAGGGAATTTCCGGGCAGATCTTCTCGGTGCGCAACAACGAGATATTCCTGTTCAACCAGACGCGGCCGATCCGCTCGCTGCACCGCGCCGACGGCTGGACGCCGGAGCGGGTCGACGCGCAGCTCAAGGGTGCGTTCAGCCCGTCATTCACGCCGCTCGATCGCTCGAGCGACGTGTTCAACTGGGATCCGTTGTGATCCCGGAGCGTTGAGGGCGGCCCGAATGGCGATTGTCTACGACAAGCTGCTGGCGCTGAAGATCCCCGAGGTCGAGCAGAGCTACGGCCCGAAGGACTGCATTCTTTACGCGCTCGGCATTGGGCTTGGTCACGATCCGGTCAATGAGCACGAGCTGACTTTTCTGTACGAAAAGCATCTGCGCGCGCTGCCGACCATGGCCGTGGTCCTCGGCTATCCTGGCTTCTGGACGCGCGACCTCGACACCGGCATCGATTGGGTCAAGGTCGTCCATGGCGAGCACAGCCTCGTGCTGCACAGGCCGCTGGCGCCGAGCGGCACAGTCGTTGGCCGCTCGCGCGTCCTCGACGTTGTCGACAAAGGTGCGGGCAAGGGCGCCATTCTCTATTCCGAGCGCACGATTCACGAAAAGGGCAGCGATGCGCTCATCGCGACTATCGTGCAGACCACGTTCTGCCGCGGCGACGGCGGCTTCGGCGGACCGCCGCGCGAGCAGCGGCCGGCGCATCCATTGCCCGAGCGCGCGCCCGATCTGGTTTGCGAGCTGCCGACGCGACCGGAAGCGGCATTGATCTACCGGCTCTGCGCCGATCCCAATCCGCTGCATGTCGATCCGGAGATCGCGCGGGCGGCCGGCTTCCCGCGGCCGATCCTGCATGGGCTTGCGACCTTCGGGGCCGCCGGGCACGCGCTGCTCAAGACCCAGTGCGACTATGACCCGAGCCGACTGACGACGATCGCCGGGCGATTTTCCGCACCGGTATTCCCGGGCGAGACCATCCGCACCGAGATGTGGCGAGACGGCAACGTGGTAAGCTTCCGCGCCCGCGTCGTGGAACGCGACGTGGTGGCGATCAACAACGGCCGTGCCGAGGTGACGGCATGACGACGCAACATGCCGAACAGAATGACGAGCTTGCCGCGGTCCGCGAGGGCGTGCGCGCGCTGTGCGCGAATTTTCCCGGCGAATATTGGCGTCGGCTCGATCGCGAGCGTGCCTATCCGACGGAGTTCGTCAATGCGCTGACTGAGGCTGGTTATCTCGCCGCGCTGATTCCCGAAGAGTATGGCGGCAGCGGGCTCACCATCCGCGCGGCTGCGGCGATCCTCGAAGAAATCCATGCGGCGGGCGGCAATGGTGGCGCCTGCCACGCGCAGATGTACACCATGGGCACGATCCTGCGGCACGGCAGCGCCGAGCAGAAGGCGAAGTATCTGCCGGGAATCGCCAAGGGCGAGCTGCGCTTGCAGGCCTTCGGCGTTACTGAGCCGACCTCGGGCACCGATACCCTGAGCCTGCGCACCACCGCGGTGCGCGAGGGCAACGACCACTACGTCATCAACGGGCAGAAGATCTGGACCTCGCGTGCCGAGCATTCCGATCTGATGCTGCTGCTCGCGCGCACCACACCGAAGGAGCAGGCGAAGAAGCGGACCGAAGGTCTTTCGGTGTTTCTGGTCGACATGCGGCTCGCGCAGGGCACCAGCATCACCATCAACCCGATCCGCACGATGATGAATCACGCCACCACGGCGGTGTTCTTCGACGACCTACGGGTGCCTGCAGAAAACCTGATCGGCGAGGAGGGCAATGGATTCCGTTATATCCTCTCTGGGATGAATGCCGAGCGCATCCTCATCGCGGCGGAATGCATAGGCGACGCGAAATGGTTCATCGAGAAAGCAACCGCTTACGCCAAGGAGCGTGTGCTGTTCGAGCGTCCGATCGGCGAAAACCAGGGCGTGCAGTTTCCCATTGCCCGCGCCTATGCGCAGATGCGCGCCGCCGAGCTGATGGTGCAGGAGGCCGCGCGCAAATACGAATCCGGCAAGGACGTCGCCGCTGAAGCGAACATGGCGAAGCTGCTCGCGGCAGATGCGTCCTGGGCTGCCGCCGACATGTGCGTGCAGACGCATGGCGGTTTCGGCTTCGCCGAGGAGTACGACATCGAGCGCAAGTTCCGCGAGACGCGGCTGTTCCAGGTGGCGCCGATCTCCACCAATCTGATCCTGTCCTACATCGCCGAGCACGTGCTCGGCCTGCCGCGGTCCTACTGATGACCTTGCCTCTCTCCGGTCTTCTGGTCGTGTCGCTCGAGCAGGCGGTGGCGGCGCCGCAATGCACGTGCCGGCTCGCTGATGCCGGCGCGCGCGTGATCAAGATCGAACGGCCGGAGGGCGACTTCGCCCGGCACTACGACCACGTCGTGCACGGCGAGAGCGCCAATTTCGTCTGGCTCAATCGCGGCAAGGAATCGATCGTGCTCGATCTCGGCAAGGCCGAGGACAAGGCGTTGTTCGGCCGCCTGCTCGCCAAGGCGGATGTGTTTGTGCAGAACCTCAAGCCCGGCGCCATCGCCAAGCTCGGCTTTCCGATCGCGCAACTGCGGCGGCAGCATCCGCGGCTGATCTGCTGCTCGATCTCCGGCTATGGCGAGAGCGGGCCGTTTGCCCAACGAAAGGCCTACGACCTGCTCATCCAGGCGGAATCGGGTGTCGCGTCGGTGACCGGCGGTCCAGAAGGCCCGGCGCGTGTCGGCGTGTCCATCGTCGATATCGCCGCCGGCCTCAACGCCTATGAGTCGATCCTCGAAGCGCTGATCACGCGCTCGCGCACCGGTGAGGGCACCGAAATCGCGGTCTCGATGTTCGATGGCATGGCGGAGTGGATGACGGTGCCGTTGCTCCACGGGGAAGGTGGCCAGCCGTTTAAGCGCATCGGTCTCGCGCATGCGGCGATCGCGCCCTATGGCGTGTTCAAATCGCGCGACGGCGCCGATATCCTGATTGCCATTCAGAACGATCGTGAATGGCGCGTGTTCGCCGACAAGATCTTGGGCGATGCGGCGCTTGGCACCGATCCGCGTTTCGCCACTGGACCGCAACGCGTGGTCAATCGGGCGGAGACCGACGGCAAGACGGCGGTCGCTTTCGCGCAGGTCGATGTCGAACCGTTGATGCGAAAGCTTGAAGGCGCCGATATCGCCTTCGCGCGCGTCAACGACACGGCGCTGTTGTCAAGACACCCGCATCTGCGCCGCATCACTGTCGACGCGCCATCGGGCCCCGTGAGCACACCGGCGCCGGCGCCGATCCGCATCGGCGAAGAACGGTCCTACGGCCCGATCCCGTCGCTCGGCGAGCATTCAGACAAAATCCGCGCGGAATTTTCTGCTTAAGCGATGCCAAGTTCGGCGAAGGCGGCGGCGTGATGATCGGCGTTCGCCTGCGCGAAACAGCAGAAAACTACCCGGTCGACGCCACGCGGCTGTGCCGCGATCTCGGAGGCGACAGTGCCGACCGCAATGCGCGCGGCGAGGTCGGCGGGGAAACGATAGACGCCGGTTGAGATAGCCGGAAAGGCGATCGAGCGCAGGCTATTCTGTGCGGCGAGATCGAGCGCGGTCCGGTAACAGGAGGCGAGCAGCGCCTCCTCATTCTGGCCGCCGCCGTTCCACACTGGGCCGACGGCGTGAATGACATGGCGTGCCTTGAGGCGATAGCCTTTCGTGATCTTGGCGGAGCCGGTCTTGCAGCCATTGAGCGTGCGGCATTCCTCGATTAGTTGCGGCCCTGCGGCGCGATGGATGGCGCCATCGACCCCACCGCCGCCGAGTAGCGACGAGTTGGCGGCATTGACGATGGCATCGACGTCGAGCGTGGTGATGTCGGCGACCACGATCTCCAGCCGTGCCGGACCGATTTCGGCGGTGAGCAGGCTCATGCACCCAATTATAGCGGCTTAGTCGAAGGCGTGCGCAGCATCCGCTGCCGGGGTGGAACCGTGCTGGCGCGACCGGCCGATGATGAAGACCAGCGGAATGGTCGCAAGCGTCAAGACCATCAGCAGTTTGAAGACATTCGCGTAGGCAATGACAGCGGCCTGCTGATTGATCAGTCCGTCCATCAGCGCGCGACCAGCATCCGTCGACATGTTGAGGATCGAGGAGATGTCAGGCATCTGCAGCGCGTTGTTGAATGGCGTGACGAACTCGGTGAGGTTCGCATGCATGCGGATCGTCGAGTTGGTCAATTCAGCAATCACCACTGAAATGCCAATCGAGCTGCCGATGTTGCGCACGAGCGTCAGGATCGCTGTGCCCTCCGTGCGCAGATAATCCGGCAGAGTGGAGAAGGCGACCGTGCTCAAGGGCACGAACAGGAGCCCGAGGCCGAAGCCCTGCACGACGCTGACGAGCACAATGGTGCGCGCCGCCGTCTGGTCGGTGAAGCCGACCATCTGGTCGAGCGTGATGGTCGCCAGAATCAACCCTGCGAGCACCAGGTAGCGGATCTCGACCCGTTTGATCAGTCGGCCGACGAGCGTCATCGCCACCAGCGTGCCGATGCCACGCGCCGCGAGCAGCATTCCCGCGGTGAGGATCGGGTAGCCGAGCACGTTTTGCATGTACGGCGTCACCAGTGCCATGGTGCCGAACAGCACGACCCCGATCACCACCATGAACAGCGTCGCGGCGACGAAATTGCGGTCACGGAACAGCGCGAAGCGCACGAAGGGTGTCATCGTGGTCAGGCTATGCGCGAAGAAGAAATAGAAGCCGATCGCGGAGACGATCGCCTCGGCAATGATTTCGTTGGCATCGAACCAGCCGACCTGCTCGCCGCGGTCGAGCAGCAATTGCAGCGCCCCAATGCCGATGGCCAGCGCAACGAAGCCGAACCAGTCGAACGGCCGCTCGCGCTGTAAGGTCGTCTCCTGCATGAAAGCGATGAGCCCGATGACGGTAAAGATGCCGACCGGCAGATTGATGAAGAACACCCAGTGCCAGCTGTAATTGTCGGTGAGCCAGGCGCCGAGCGTTGGTCCCATGATCGGGCCGAGCATCACGCCCATACCCCAGATCGCCATGGCCGTGCCGCGCTCGGCGGGCGGATAGGAATCAAGCATCAACGCCTGCGACAGCGGCACCAGCGCCGCGCCGAAGGCGCCTTGCAGGAGGCGAGAAGCGACCATCTGGTCGATGTTCTGCGACAGGCCGCAGAGCACCGAGGCGACGGTGAAGCCGGTGACGCAGACGATGAACAGCCGCTTGCGGCCATAGCGCTCGGCGATCCAGCCGATCGGCGCGGTCATGATCGCGGATGCGACGATGTAGGACGTCAGCACCCAATTGATCTGATCGAGTGAGGCCGAGAGACTGCCTTGCATGTAAGGCAGCGCCACATTGGCGATGGTGGTGTCGAGCGCCTGCATGATGGTGGCGCTCATGGCGCAGATCGTCACCATCACGCGGTTCGTATTCACGGCGTGCGTTCCTTAGCTTCGCTACTGAAGCCGAACAGAGAGGCCAGCGTATGATGGCGTCCGGTGTCGATGTCGACGGTGACGCTCATGCCGGCGCGCAGCAGCGAGACGTCCTGGCCCGGATCGAACGTGATGCGCACGGGGACGCGCTGCACCACTTTGACCCAGTTTCCATTGGCGTTCTGCGGCGGCAGAATCGCGAACTGCGCGCCGGTGCCAGGGCTCACCGAGGTGACGGTGCCGTGGAAGGTTCGACCGGGAAACGAGTCGACAGTGACCTCGACCTTCTGGTTGAGGCGCAGATTGGTGATGTCGGTCTCTTTCGGGTTGGCGTCGACCCATGGCGCGCTGTCGTCGATGACGCTGAACACCGGAGTGCCCGCGGCGACGAAACGGCCGAGCTGGATGTTGTCGACCTGCGTCGCGGTGCCCGAAATCGGTGCGCGGATGACGGCGTGGTCGAGATCGCGCTGCGCCTGATCGACCGCGGCTTTCGCCTGCTGGTAGGCCGGGAAGTCCTCGATCGGCAGGTCAGGCTTGCCGAGAAGCTGGTTGCGCGTGGATTCAAGCTGCTGCTTGCCGAGCTGCATTTGCAGCTGGGCGGTCAGCAGCGCCGATTTGGCATTGTCGACGTCGACCTGCGATCCGGCGCGGCTTTCGAGCAAGGCGCTCTTGCGCTCCACGTCGTGCTGCTTGAGCTCGACGGTCTGGCCGGCGAGCGTGACGAGTTGCGCGAGCGATTGATAGTTGCTCTTGAGGTTGGCGAAGTCAGTGCGCACGCTCTCGAGCTTGCTTTGCGCTTGGCGCAGCGCGAGCTGAAACGGCACCGGATCGATGTCGAAGAGCTCATCGCCGGCTTTCACATGCTGGCCCTCGCGCACCAGCACCTTGCTGAGCTTGCCGGAGATATCCGGCGTGATCAGCACCTTCTGTGCGCCGATATAGGCGTTGTCGGTGGAGATGTAGCGGCCACTCGACAGATAGAAAATCACGCCGACAACGAGCGCGATCGATGGAACGATGACCAGCAGGATCATGCGGGCGCGGCCGCGCAGGCGCGCGATCAGCGACTGTTTCTGCGGTGCGTCGCTGCGCGTTTCTCGCGGAGAGAATTTGAGGACCGGTTCAGCCATAGCTCTTTTCCAGGCTTGTTGTTCTGTTGTGGATGGCGCGACGCAGATTGTCCTTGATGGTGCCGAGCTGGGTGAGCAGGGCCGCGACGTCTTTTTGCGCGAGCCCGTCGAGCGCGGTGTCCATCAGATCCTCGGCCAGCACGCCGAGCTGGTCGAGCAGCGGCCCGGCCGCGGGCGTGAGATAGAGACGGTTGGCGCGGCGGTCGTCGGGGTCAGGACGGCGTTCGATCAGGCCATTGTCGGCAAGCCCGTCGAGCAGCCGGGTGAGCGTGATCGGCTGCAGGTCGAGCACCTCGGCGAGCTCGGTCTGCTTCAGGCCCTCCGAGCGGCGCAGCCGCGAGAGCACAGCCCATTTGGAATAGGTAATCCCAAACTGAGCCGCCCGCTGGTCGGCATAGGTCCGCAGCAGTCTCGCTACGTCCTTGATCGTAAAAGCTAATTCTCTGTTTTTTGAGGGAGTGTTCACGGCTTTGCTCCTGGCAAAGCCAATATAGTAAGCTAGCTTATAATAAGCAATGCTAGTTGTTTCTGGCAGCTATGCGGCGCCGCGCTCGGCATAGACCTCAGCCTGGAGGTCGATGCTGCTGCGCTTGCCGATGTCCTCGTAATGCGAGTCGAGGAACCGCCGCGCCGCGCGCTGCCCGAGCTTGTGCAGCACATCGAACGATTTGTAGTCGGTCTTCAGCCGGCTCGCCGATGACAAGCGTTCGCCCAGGCCGTCGAGCACGATCCGGTGCACGCGGATTTGCCGGTATTCTCCCGGCCCGGTGCCGCGGGGCAGCCGGCCCTGATCGATCAGGCGGCTGACGAACTCGATGGCGCGCAGCTCGGCGAGCAGCGAGGAATTGAAGGTGATCTCCTGCACGCGGCTCATGATCTCGCGGTTCGACGTCGGCACCTTCCTGCGCTGCAGGGGATTGATCTGGACCACCAGCACGTCCTCGGTCCGCGTGGTGCGGAAGAACGGATAGATCACCGGATTGCCGAGATAGCCGCCGTCCCAATACGGCACCTTGTCGATCTCGACCGCCTGGAAAAGGAGCGGCAGGCAGGCGGACGCCATCACCGTCTCGGCGCTGATCTCGTCGCGAGAAAAAACCCGCAGCCGGCCTGTCTGCACATTGGTCGCGGCGATGAACAACTGCAGCTCGGTGTTCTTGCGCAGCCGCTCGAAGTCGACGAAGCGCTCGATCAGGTCCTTCAGCGGATTGATGTTGAGCGGATTGACGTCATAAGGCGAAAAATAGCGCGACACGGCATCGAGCCAGACCTGCGTCGGCCCCGCTTCGATCGGCAGCAGCGAAAACAAGCGGTCGGTGACCGCGCGCTGCAGTGGCGGCAGATCGCCGCCAAGACTGGCGGCGCGCCAGAACTCGGCGAGCCGTTTGCGCGCCTCATCGGGCCCGGCCTGTAGGAGCCCATCGGCGAGCATGATGGCATTGACCGCGCCGGCCGAGGTCCCGGAGATGCCCTCGAAAGCAAGGCGCCCATCATGCAACAGATGATCGAGCACGCCCCAGGTGAACGCGCCGTAGGCGCCGCCACCCTGCAGCGCGAGATTGATGCGCTTGCGACCGTCGCCGCGTCCGGGCAACGCCTGCGAGATCAGCCGCCCGAGCTTGTTGGCAATCGTCACTGGGCGGTCCAGCCGCCGTCGATCGAATAAGAGGAGCCGGTGATGGTCTTCGCCGCATCGCTCGCCAGGAACACGGCGAGCGCGCCGATGCCTTCCGGCGTCGAGAACTGATGCATCGGCTGCTTCTCGGAGAGCAATGCGATCTTCGCCGCATCGACACTTTGCCCGCTCGCCTTCGCGCGCGCGCCGATCTGCTGCTCGACCAGCGGGGTCAGCACCCAGCCGGGACAGATGGCGTTGCAGGTGATGCCGTCATTCGCCGTCTCGATGGCCACCGTCTTGGTCATGCCGACGAGGCCGTGCTTGGCCGCGACGTAGGCAACCTTCTGCGCGCTGGCGACGAGCCCGTGCGCGGAGGCGATGTTGATGATGCGTCCGAATTTGCGTTTCTTCATCCCGGGCACCGCGGCGCGGATGGTATGAAACGACGACGACAGGTTGATGGCGATCACCGCGTCCCATTTGTCGATCGGGAAATCCTCGATCAGGGCGACGTGTTGGATGCCGGCATTGTTCACCAGGATGTCGAGCGCGCCGAAGCCCTGCTCGGTGCTGCGGATCATCTCGGCGATCTCCGCCGGTTTGGTCATGTCTGCGGGCGAGTAAAGCGCCTTGACCTTGAACTCGGTCTCGATGCCGCTGCGTAACTTCTCAATGACGGCCTTGTCGCCGAAGCCGTTGAGCATCACGTTGGCGCCTTGCGCGGCCATGGCGCGAGCGATCCCGAGCCCGATGCCGGACGTGGAACCGGTGACCAGCGCGACTTTGCCTTTCAGCATGGGGAAGCCTCGAAAGCGGCCTGCGGGGCCGGGGTGTGAACCGGGAACCTGTTGAGGGCGGACAACCTGCCGTCCTTTTTGCTGCGGTGCAACATTTATTTGGGGTGTGGATCACTATCTGCCAAGGACGCCGATCGCGATAAACTTACTGGCGCAAGGAGCGTATGTGACTCGAAAAGCTGCCGTTTTTCCCGGCCCTGGCCATGACCATGGGCGTTGTGCCAGCGACGGCATCGCCCATGCCGAGGCGATCTGCGCCTCGCGCGCGCAACGGCTGACGCCGATCCGCCGGTGCGTGCTGGAAGCGCTGCTCGCCAGTCACCGACCGCTCGGCGCCTACGAGATCATCGATCAGCTGGGCAAGCGGGACGCGCCGCCGCCGATCAGCGTCTATCGCGCACTCGACTTCCTGCGCGACAACGGCCTCGTGCATCGCATTGAAAGCCGCAATGCCTTCGTCGCCTGTGTGCACAATCATGCCTCCGGCGATCCGGTGGTGTTCCTGATTTGCGAGCGCTGCGGCGCCGTCGGCGAATCCGCTTCGGCGGCGGTTGCCGAGACGCTGAAGACCGCCTCGCGTGCCGCGGGCTTCACGCCGAAGACGCCGGTCGTCGAAATCAGCGGCATTTGCGCACATTGTCGCGCCCCGTGAACTCATGTCGGCCATGCGCGGCGTGCGCGTAGTTCATCGCGGCGTCGCGCGATAGAACGGCGCCGCCGCATGACCAACCCTGGATCCGTTGCGCCCAATGCCGCCACGCGGCCGCTCGACGCGGTCGCCGCCGCGATCGTCGTCGCGCTCTGCCTGAGCTGGGGGTTCAATCAGGTCGCGATCAAGGTCGCGATCCACGACGTGCCACCGCTCATTCAGGCCGCTGCGCGCTCGGGCCTCGCCGCGCTCATCGTCACCGGCTGGGCCTGGCTGCGCCGCATCCCGCTGTTCGCGCGCGACGGAACGCTCATTCCCGGCGTCGTTGCCGGCGTCGGCTTTGCGATCGAATTCATCCTGATCTACCGGGGGATGCTCTACACGACGGCGACGCGCGCCGTGTTGTTCATCTACCTGGCACCATTCTTTGTCGTCATCGGCGCACGCTTCGTGCTCCCGGTCGACCGCTTCAGCCTGTGGCAATGGAGCGGGCTCGCATTGTCGTTCGCCGGAATGCTCGTCGCCTTCGGCGCGCCCACGCCGGCGCTCGATCCGCGCCAGGCGCTCGGTGATGTCATGATGATCGGCGGCGCCGCCTTCTGGGCGATGACGACGCTGATCATCAAGGCGAGCGCGCTCAACAAAGTGTCGTCGGAAAAAGTGATGCTCTATCAGCTGGTCGTCTCCGCGCCGCTGATGGCGCTCGCCGCCTATGCAGACGGCGAACGGGTGACGGGCGTTCCGCACATCCTCTCGTGGCTTTCGCTTGGTTATCAGACGCTCTATGTGGTCCCCATCACCTTCGTGATCTGGTTCGCCTTGATCGTCCGATATTCGGCGAGCCGGCTCTCGGCCTTCACCTTCCTGACCCCATTGTTCGGGGTTGCCGCGGGGGCCTTGGTGCTCGGCGAGCCCCTGACTCCCGGCTTTGCGGCCGCCGTGGTCCTGGTCGCCGCAGGGCTGATTGTCGTGAACCGGGCACGCTAGGAGCGCATTCCGCTCGGATGGAACCGGAATGCGCTCCAAATTCTTTGGTTTGCGCATATCCTTTTCGGAAAACCGGTACCCACTTTTCCGGGACATGCGCACGTTGACCCTGCCGTATTTGTCTGGCACCCCTTGGGCAGGAACAGCCCCTATGAAGTTGAAAGATCGTCACAAAACTGTCGCGGTGAAGGTCGGCGGAGTGGTCGTCGGGGGTGGCGGGCCGATCGTCGTCCAGTCGATGACCAACACCGACACCGCCGATGTCGAGGCGACGGCGCGGCAAGTTGCGGCGCTGGCGCGCGCCGGCTCCGAGCTCGTGCGCATCACGGTCGACCGTGACGAGGCCGCGGCCGCGGTCCCGCAGATCAAGGAGCGGCTCCTGCAGCTCCATTGCGAGGTGCCGATCGTCGGCGATTTCCATTACATCGGCCACAAGCTCCTCACCGAATTTCCCGGGTGTGCCGAAGCGCTCGACAAATACCGAATCAATCCCGGCAATGTTGGCTTCAAGGACAAGAAGGACCGGCAGTTCTCCGCGATCATCGAGATCGCACTCAAGCACGGCAAGCCGGTGCGCATCGGCGCCAACTGGGGCTCGCTCGACCAGGAGCTGCTCACGCAGCTGATGGACGAGAATGCGCGGTCCTCCGCGCCGCTCGACGCGCGCGCAGTGATGCACGAGGCCATGGTGCAGTCGGCGCTGCTCTCGGCGGCGCGCGCCGAAGAGCTCGGCATGGCCCGCGACCGCATCATCCTCTCCACCAAAGTTTCGGCGGTGCAGGATCTGATTGCGGTCTATAGCGAGCTTGCACGGCGCTCCGACTACGCGTTGCATCTCGGGCTGACCGAAGCCGGCATGGGCTCGAAGGGCATCGTCGCTTCGTCCGCCGCCATGGGCGTCCTCTTGCAGCAAGGGATCGGCGACACCATTCGTATCTCGCTGACGCCGGAGCCGAACGGCGATCGCACGCGCGAGGTGCAGGTCGCGCAAGAGCTGCTGCAGACCATGGGGCTGCGCACCTTCGTGCCGCTGGTCGCGGCGTGTCCCGGCTGCGGACGCACCACCTCGACAACGTTCCAGGAGCTCGCCGCCGAGATCCAGGGTTTCATCCGCACCTCGATGCCGGAATGGAAGACGCGCTATCCCGGCGTCGAGGCGCTCAACGTTGCGGTGATGGGCTGCATCGTCAATGGACCGGGCGAGAGCAAGCATGCCGATATCGGCATTTCGCTGCCCGGCACCGGCGAGCAACCGACGGCGCCGGTGTTCATCGACGGCAAGAAGGCCGCGACGCTGCGTGGGCCGACCCTCGCCGCCGATTTCAAGAACATCGTGACCGATTACATTGAGCGCCGGTTCGGCACCGCCGGAGCGCGCGCTGCCGAGTAGCGCGGCACGTCGCCCTAGATCGGCAATTCGGCGCTGTCCTCGCCCTTGCAAAACACCGTCTGCTCTTCGAGATCGAGCTCGCGCTCGAGACGCCTGCGCGACTCGTCGGTGATCTTTCCCTCGCGCAGCAGCCGATGCAGGTTCTCCCGCTCGAAGCCGATGAGCTCGAGGCGCAGCTGCGACATCAGCGCGAATTCCTCCATGCCGTCGTCGAGCGAGCGCGGGAATTGCTGGCGCCGCGTCTCGAAGTGCGAGCGGATCGGTTGGGTCACCGCTTGGTCAAGCTGGCGCTCGGCGGCGAGCTCCTCGAGCCGCTCGAGGGTCAGCTGCATCAGCTCGAGCCGCGCCGCATGCTCGGCCTGGTGCTGCTGCTGGCTTTCCGCTTCCGCCGTATCGGTCAGGTGCAAGGCGCGCAGAACCACCGGCAGGCTCGATCCGATACCGATGATGGTGATCACGATCACACCGAAGGTGATGAACAGCACCAGATCGCGGTCGGGAAATGGTGTGCCGTTTGCGATTGTCAGCGGAATCGCGAGCGCAGCCGCGAGAGACACCACGCCACGCACGCCGGTATAGCCAATGACAAAGGGTAGCTGCCAAGGCGGTGAGGGGTCGCGGCGGCGCACGGCGGGAATGAGCCAGCGCGGCAGATAGGTCGCAGGAAATACCCAGATGAAGCGGGCGATGATGATCACCAGCGTGGTGAGAAGCGTTGCGACGATGGCCTCGCGTAGCGAAGTGGAGCTGATCTGTTCGATCACCGCGCGCGCCTGCAATCCGGTGATCAAGAAGATGAAGCCTTCGATCAGGTAGAGAATGAGATCCCAGAAGAAGATGCCCTGCAGGCGCGTGGCTGAAGGGATGAGCAGCGGACCGCGCCAGCTCACATAGAGACCCGCGGCAATGGTGGCGATGACCCCCGAGCCCCCGAGATACTGCGGCAGCCAGTAGGCCACGTAGGGTGCCATGACGGACAAGGTCAGCTCCACCCGCGGATCGCCGACCCAGCGGCGTAGCCGCAGGGTCAGCCAGCCGATGCCGATGCCGTAGGCGATCTCGCCGACGATGATGAGAAAGAACGTGCCGGTGGCCTCTCCCAGCGAGAAAGTGCCGGTGACGATCGCGGCAACTGTGAAGCGGTAGAGCACCAGCGCCGTGGCGTCGTTGGCGAGACCCTCGCCCTCGAGCACGACGACGACGCGATGCGGAATGCCGAGCCGGCGTGCGATCGCGAGCGGCGCCACTACATCGGGCGGCGAGACGATGGCGCCGACGAGGAAGCCGACGGTCCAAGGCAGGCCGAGGCCCCAATGCATCGCCGCTGCGACGGCCCAGGTGGTGAAGATGACGCAGCCGACAGCGAGCAGCGTGATCGGGCGCAGGTTGAACCTGAACTCGCGCCAGCTCATGGAGACGCCCGCCGAGTAAATGACCGGCGGCAGCACCACCAGCAGCACGAATTCCGGCGCCAGCTCGACGCGCGGCAGCCCGGGGATGAGCGCGATCGCAACGCCGACGATGACCAGCAGGATCGAGGGCGCGAGGTCGAGACGACGCGCGATCACGGCCACGGCTGCGAGCACCGCGAGCAAGGGCAGCAGGGTTTGGATGGCGACGGTCATTGGCAGCTGGTCAGGTCGAACTCACAAGACTGGCGGCGATGTTGATGGTGAGTGCCAGCAACGCGACGTTGAAGAAGAACGAGACGATGGCATGCATGGTGATCGTGTGGCGAATGGATTTCGACGCCACGCCAACATCGGAGACTTGCGAGGTCATGCCGATGCAGAAGGAGAAATAGACGAAGTCCCAGTAGTTCGGCTTGTCGTCGCCGGGGAACACCAACGGTGCAGCGGCGCTGCCGTGAGCGTCACCACCATAGTATTCGTGGGCATAGTGCAGGGCGAAGATGGTGTGGATCAGCGCCCAGGAGAGGAGGATGGTCGCCGCGGCGAGCAGCAGATGTAACGGTTCGCGCGCGCCCCCCTTTGCCGTGCCGATCAGAACAACGATGGCACCGATACTGGCCAGCGCCGCCGCAACCGTCAGCGTGAGGATCATCGTCTGGCCTTCGTCCTGCAGCGCCGCGCGCCTTCGAATGGTCGCGACGTCGGAGCGGCCGAGGGTCTGGTAGACAGCGAGGAGATAAAGTAGGACGCCGACGTCCCAGCCAAGCAGCATGCGTGTCGCCGGCCGCCAATCGCTCGGGAGCGCGAGGCCGATGACGAGACCGAACAAGACCGCGAGGAAGAGACGCGGCCGCGCGCGCACGATGCGCAAAGGCCGGGGCAGTCGGCGCGCGGGCGTGTGGTCCGGAGACATCGGTTAGCCCAGGAATTAGCTGCGCCGCTCGGCGATGAACCGTGCGGTTTCGCGAAGCACGCGAGCCTTGTCGCCGAATTGGGACAGGGCGGCGTCGGCATCATTGATGAGGGTTGCCAGCCGCTGCTTGGCGCCGGCGAGGCCGAGCGCGGCGATGAAGGTCGCCTTCCCCGCGGCAGCGTCTTTCCCCGTCGCCTTGCCGGTGGCGGCGACGTCGCCCTCGACGTCGAGCAGATCGTCGGCAATCTGGAATGCCTGGCCGACGGCCTGGCCGTAACGATCCGCGGCGTCGAGCGCCTTCGCATCGGCCTTGCCCAGAATGGCGCCGGCGCGACATGCGAAACGGATCAGCGCGCCCGTTTTCATCGCCTGCAAGGTGACGATCTCCTCGGTCTCGAGCTTGCGCTTGCCCGCGAAACGTCCCTCCGCGGCGAGATCGAGCATCTGCCCGCCAGCCATGCCGCCGACGCCGGCGGCGCGGGCGAGCTCGTGGCTCAGCGCCAGGCGCACCGCGGGATCGGGATGCGTGTCGGGACGCGCCATCACGTCGAAGGCGAAGGTGAGCAAGGCGTCGCCGGCGAGGATCGCGGTCGCTTCGTCGAAGGCTTTGTGCACGGTCGGGCGGCCGCGGCGCAGATCGTCATTGTCCATCGCCGGGAGATCGTCGTGGATCAGCGAATAGCCATGGATGCATTCCAGCGCCGCGCCAGCCATCAACGCATGCGGACGCGGCACGTCGAAGAGCGCCGCGGTCTCGACCACCAGGAACGGCCGCAGGCGCTTGCCACCGCCGAGCATGGCGTAGCGCATGGCATCCACCAGCCGTGGTGGGCGGACATGCTCGCCATCGGCCCGGGCGACGCCGAGCAATGTGTCGAGATAGGCCTCGGTTTCGGTGGCAACGGCCTCGAGGCGGGTACGGAATTGGGATTGGGGGGCGTTCATGACCGGCTATTGTTAGCCCTATCTCGCGCTTGCCCGCAAACCGCCAACTGGTCCGGTATTGTCCCTCTCCGCATGGCCCGCCCGCGCCCGAAACGCTTTGCGATTTCCGCCAGGACGCTGCGGGTGCCATTCCTGCCGCGCATCGCACGCAACATTCTGCTGGCACTGATCGGCATTTTGCTGGTGCCCTATTTGATTGTGCCATTTTATCGCTTTGGCGAGCCGGTCTCGACCGTGATGCTGTGGCGCGAGCTCACCGGCGAGCCTGTTACCCGCATCTACGTGCCGCTCAGCCACATCTCGCCCGACGTGCCGCCGGCGGTGCTGGTGGCCGAAGACGCGGCGTTCTGCACGCATCTCGGGGTCGATCTGCGGCAGCTGCGCGAGGCGATCGCCGACGCCGATGACTTCGAGGACTTGCGCGGCGGCTCGACCATCACCCAGCAGGTGGCGAAAAACCTGTTCCTCTGGGGTGGCCGCAGCTTCGTGCGCAAGGCGCTGGAATTCCCGCTGGCGCTCTGGATCAACCTCGTCCTGCCGAAATGGCGGGTGCTGGAGATTTACCTCAACGTTGCCGAGTGGGGTCCGGGCGGCGAGTTCGGCATCGAGGCGGGGGCCCGGCGCGCCTTCGGCAAGCCGGCCCGCGCTCTCAACGCCCGGGAGGCGGCGCTGATGGCCGCAAGCCTGCCCAATCCGCACAAACGTAATCCGCGCCAGCCGGGCCCGGGCTTGCGTCGGCTTGCGGGCCTCTATATGGCCCGGGCGGCGCGCTCGCCCCACGTTGACGATTGCGTCAGCCAGAGCCCCTGAGGGTGGCTCGGCCCTGCCCCCTAGCAATAGCAGGGGGTATCCTCTATAAGCCCGCCTTCGCTTTAGACCGACAAATTGGGCGCGCCGGACAGGGCTTGCGCCTGTCCGAGGAGTTCCTGCAATGGCCGTTCCGAAGAAGAAAACATCGCCCTCGCGCCGCGGCATGCGCCGCTCGGCCGATGCGCTGAAGCAGCCCGCTTACGTCGAAGACAAGGACTCCGGCGAACTGCGGCGTCCGCACCATGTCGACCTCAAGACCGGCATGTATCGCGGCCGCCAGGTGCTCAAGGCCAAGAAAGAGGCCTGATCGGAGGGGCTGACGCGCGGAGCACGCATGTTCATCATCGGCTTTCCGCTGCTGCTGATCCCCTTCGCGATCTACAATATCATCGCTTTCCTGATGCCCGGCGTCGGTTGGGGCGATGCGCTGACACATCTCGGCCTGCGCTCCGGTGCCGATTGGGCGATGTCCGCCGGCGATATGTTGGTCGTGCTGGCGGTGCTGCTCCTGTTTCTCGAGGCGCTCAAGGCGGCGCGCATGCGCCGCCGATCGCTGGTCGATCATGGACTGTCGCTGCTGCTGTTCCTGGGCATGACGGCGGAGTTCGTGCTGGTGCGCCAGGCCGCGACGGCGACTTTCTTCATTCTGCTCGTCACCAGTCTCGTCGACGTCGCTATCGGCCTCGTGGTGCGTGGACGTCCTGTCGAAGCGCTGGCGGCAATGCCGGCTCACCATGACTTGCCTGTGCACGAGAACGAGCCGATCGATCTCAAGCACGAAGACGAGGTGAAACCCGTCGAAGACGTTAAACCCGCGACCCCTTGATTCGTGGTGGGTCGCACAGCCACCGTGTTCTGACATGCCGCGCGATTTCCACTTGCCTGGCCGCTCGCCCGTGATCGCCCGCGAGGGCATGGCGGCGACCTCGCACCCGCTGGCGACCCTCGCCGCGATCGACATGCTGCGCGCCGGCGGTACCGCGGCTGATGCGGCCGTTGCCGCCGTCGCTGTGCTCTGCGTCGTCGAGCCGCACATGACCGGCATCGGCGGCGACTGTTATTCCCTCGTGTCGAAGCCGGGGAAACCGGTCTGGGGCTACAACGGATCGGGCCGCGCGGGCGCGAAAGCCAGCACTGAAGCCCTGCAGCAGCAGGGCCTGCGCGCCATCGGCGATTCCATCCACGCCGTGACCGTACCTGGCGCGATCGATGCCTGGGGCGCGATCCTCAAGGCGCACGGCAAGTTTCCGCTCGAGCGGGTCCTGGCGCCGGCCATCCAATATGCCGAAACCGGTTTTCCCGTGGCCTCCCGCGTCGCCTTCGATTGGGCGCTGAAGATCGACAAGCTGAAGGCCGATCCGGGGGCGACGCGGCACTATCTCTTCAATGGAAGGGCGCCCGCGGAAGGCGACGTCATCAAGGTCCCGGCGCTGGCGCAGACGCTGAAAACGATTGCCGCCAAAGGACCGCGCGCCTTTTACGAGGGCCCGATCGCCGAAGACATGGTCGCCACTTTGACCGCGCGCGGCTCGTTCTTGACGCTGGATGATTTCGCGCGCCACACCGGGGACGAAGTCCAGCCGATCTCGACCAATTATCGCGGCATCGACCTCGTCGAAATCCCGCCGAACGGGCAGGGGCTCACCGCGCTGGTGATGCTCAATATCCTCGAGCGCTTCGATCTCAAGTCGCTCGACCCGCTCGGGCCGGAGCGTTTCCATCTCGTGCTCGAAGCCGCGCGGCTCGCTTACGCGGTGCGCGACACGCACCTCGCCGATGCCCTGCACATGCGCGCGTCGGTGCCGGCATTGCTCGACAAGGCGTTTGCCGCAAAGCTCGCATCGCATATCGACCTCAGGCGTCGCGCCAAGCTGCCGGCTGCTCCGGCGCCGGGCAGCAACACGGTCTATCTCTCGGTTGTCGATCGCGACCGTACTGCGGTGTCGTTGATCAATTCGTTGTTCTCGACCTTCGGTATCGGCATTTGCACCGAGAAGACCGGCATCCTGCTCAACAATCGTGGCTCCTGCTTTGTGGTCGATCCGAAGCATCCGAACACGTTCGGCTCCAACAAGCGGCCGATGCATACGATCATTCCCGCGCTCACCATGCGCGACGGCCGCTGCGACATGTCGTTCGGCGTCATGGGCGCGCACTATCAGCCGATGGGCCACGTGCAGATCATGCTCAATATGTTCGACTTCGGCATGGATGCGCAGCAGGCGATCGACGCGCCGCGCGCTTTCTTCGAGGGCGAGAAGACGATCGTCGAGCACGGCATGCCGACCGCGACGATCGAGGGCCTCACGGCGCGCGGCCACAAGGTTTCCAGCGATCTACAGCCTTGGGGCGGCGCGCAGACGGTCCGCATCGATTGGGACCGCGGCGTGCTGATCGGTGCGTCCGATCCACGCAAGGACGGCTGCGCGCTCGGCTACTAGCTCAGTAATCGGCAGAGAAGGCGGCGCCCTGTCGTGCAGGGCGGGCCGCGGCCGCGCTGTAGGCGGCGATCGCCTCGTCGGGCCGCGCCCGCCGGTGCGTGCGCCATTGCGGCGCCTGTTCGCGGATCGCCAGAAGATGCGTCAGAAAATTCGCCGGGCGGTAATTGGCTCCGGTACGGGTGGTTGACTCCGCCGGAGCGACCGGAACGAGCGCGCGGGCACTTGCTGCCGGCGACTGACGGGCCGTTGCGGCTCCGCCTGCGAGAGAGCATTCGACCGGTCCGAGCATAACGCCCCTGTTTCAAAACGGGACAGCGACGCTGTCCCTGACCTCGAGGTCGCAAGCGGCGTGCCGTTGGGTAAAACGCGCGAGGGACTGCGGGGATTGGCCGGAAACCGTGCCTTTTCAAATTCTTTAGCGATTCCTCCTAGGGTTGCCCGCGGCCGACCTGTCGCAAAATCACGTGCGCCGCTGCAGCGGCGTTTCAAAAAGGGGCGACCTTGACCCGCGAGGCGCGAACCCGTTCCGGCGAGCCCGAAGCCACGCCGAGCGAACCCGACGCGGCGCAAATCCTTGCCTCGGTCGGCGAAGCTGCTTACGCGTGGCGCATCGACAGCGACCAGCTGACCTGGGCTGGCAGCGTTGCCGATGTGCTCAAAGTCGATGATGCATCCGCCGTCGCCAGCGGTCGCGCCTATGCGCGGCTCGTGGAGTCGACCGGCGGCGTCACTCGTTATGAAGCAGTGGTCAAATCGACGCACACTGACAGCGGTGCTGGCGTTCCCTATCAGATCGAATACTGCTTCCGTCCCTCGCTCGCCTCCGACCTGCGCTTCTGGATCGAGGACAATGGCCGCTGGTTCGCCGGGCCCGACGGAAAGCCGCTACGCGCGCAAGGCGTGATCCGTGTCATCAACGAGCGCCATGCGCGCGACCAGCAGCTTGCATTCCTCGCTTATTCCGACGGTCTCACCGGCGAGCTCAATCGCTGGCGGCTGATGCAGGTGCTGCTGCGCACGCTTGATGAAGCTGTGCGGCTGCGCGCCTCCTGCGGCTTCATGCTGATCGGCATCGACAATCTGGCCCGGCTCAACGAAGCCTACGGCTATGCCGTGGTCGACGAGATCATCGGTGCCGTGGCGAAACGTCTGCGCACGAAGATGCGCGGCCGCGATTCACTCGGCCGTTATTCTGGCAACAAATTCGGCGTCGTGCTGGCCGAGTGCACGCCGGAAGAGATGACGGTCGCCGCGGATCGACTGCTGGCGGGCGTGCGTGATGAACTCATTCCGACCAGCGCCGGCCCGCTTGCGGTGACCATTACAATCGGCGGCATCACCGCACCGCGGCATGCGCGCACCGTCGAGGAAATCCTCTCGCGCGCCTATGACGCATTGTCGGCGGCGAGAGCCAAGCGGCGCGGCTCGTTCATGGCCTATCAGCCGAACCCCGAGCGCGAGGCGCTGCGCCGTGCCAGCGTGCGGGCGACCGACGAGATCGTAGCGGCCCTCAACGATCGGCGGATTCTGCTCGCCTTCGAGCCGGTGGTCGACGCGACCTCGCGCGTGCCGGCGTTCTACGAATGCCTGATGCGAGTGAAGCGCGCCGACGGCAGTCTGGCTCCGACGCACGAGATCGTGGCCGTGGCCGAGAAGCTCGGCATGATCCGCCTCCTTGATCATCGCGTGCTGGAAATGGTGGTGGCGGAGCTCGTCGCCGCGCCGCAGCTCAAATGCAGCGTCAATGTTTCGCCGGACTCGACCATGGATCCGGATTGGGCCGCGGGACTCACCGCGTTATTGCGCGCGAACGCCGGTGTCGCCGAGCGGCTGATCGTGGAAATCACCGAGACCGCGGCGATCCACGATGTCGACGACACCCGCGGATTCATCACCCGGCTCAAGGATCTTGGCTGCCGCATCGCCATTGACGATTTCGGCGCCGGCAACACGTCGTTTCGCAATCTGCGCCGGCTCGGCGTCGATATCGTGAAGATCGATGGTGCTTTCGTGCAGTCGATGCTGAAGTCGCCCGACGACTGTGCTTTCGTGCAGACCATGATCGATCTCGCCCATCGCCTCGACGTGAAGACCGTGGCCGAATGGGTGCAGGACGAAGAGGCGGCGGCGATGCTCGCCGGCTGGTCGTGCGACTATCTGCAGGGCGCGCTGATCGGTCTGGCGTCGACCGAGAGCAACTGGACACAACGCGACGATCGCGTCGCGAGTTAGTGTGGCGCGCTATTCCTTCTCCGATAGCTTGTCGATGCGCTTTTGCATCTCCTCGAGCTGACGCTTGAGATCATCCATTTCGCCACCGCCCGCCGGCTTTTCACTTTTTTCGCCTGACGCTGTGGTCTTGCTCTGGCCGCGCGCGAAGGGCGCGAACATGGCGAACGTCTTCTCGAACATCTCCATGTTCCGCCGCACCTGGTCTTCGAGTGGCCCGAAACCGCCGACGCCGAAGGCTTGTGCCATCTGCTCGCGGAACTTGCCTTGCTCGCGGGTGAGCGATTCAATCGAGGCTTCGAGATAACGGGGGACCAGCATCTGCATGCTGTCGCCGTAGAAGCGGATGAGCTGGCGCAGGAACGTGATGGGCAGCAAATTCTGCCCTTCCTTGTTCTCCTGCTCGAAGATGATCTGGGTCAGCACCGACCGGGTGATGTCTTCCCCGGTTTTCGCGTCATAGACGACGAAATCCTGCCCCTCCTTCACCATCGCGGCGAGGTCTTCCAATGTCACATAGGTGCTGGTCCCGGTGTTGTAGAGCCGCCGGTTGGCGTACTTCTTGATCGTGACCGGTTCGTCTGTGCTTGCCATGGTGCCCGTCGGTTTCCCTCGCCCTAGAAGGTGGGAGCATAACCGGTTTTCTCTTGGCCGGGCTATGGGTTTGTGCGGTCCCCAAACGGGCCTGGGAGGACCGCATTTGCGCTGGATCAGTGTCCCGGGCGGCGCCTTGCGCCCTTATCAACCGGAGGTCATATGGACAGGCTAGGGACCGCCGCGCTATCGAACTTTTTCGACCACCGGGATCGGCGAAAGGGACGCTCGGGCACGGTTCTGCTCGACTTGCGATCATTCGACAAAGGAGTGTTTCGACATGAAGGACGACATCGTCATTGTCAGCGCCGCACGCACGCCGGTTGGCGCGTTCAACGGTTCGCTCTCGAGCTTGCCGGCACATGATCTTGGCAAGGTGGCCATCACGGCAGCCCTGCAGCGCGCGGGGGTAGAGGCGCCACGCGTGAGCGAAGTCATCCTCGGTCAGATCCTCACCGCAGGTCAGGGGCAGAACCCGGCGCGGCAGGCATCGATCGCCGCCGGTATTCCCGTCGAGACTCCAGCCTGGGGCGTCAATCAGCTCTGCGGCTCCGGTCTGCGCGCGGTGGCGCTCGGCTACCAGGCGATCCTCAATGGCGATAGCGACATCGTCGTCGCCGGCGGACAAGAATCCATGAGCCAGGCCCCGCATGCCGCGCATCTGCGCAACGGCACCAAGATGGGCGGCCTGGAGATGGTCGACACCATGATCAAGGACGGTCTGTGGGATGCCTTCAACGGGTATCACATGGGCAACACGGCGGAGAATGTTGCCAAGAAATGGCAGATCACCCGCCAGATGCAGGACGAGTTCGCCGTTGCTTCGCAGAACAAGGCCGAGGCGGCGCAGAAGGCCGGCAAATTCAAGGATGAGATCGTCGCGGTGACGATCAAGAGCCGCAAGGGCGACATCGTCGTCGATAGCGATGAATATCCGAAGCACGGCACGACGATGGATTCGATCGCCAAGCTGCGTCCGGCCTTCGACAAGGAAGGCTCGGTGACAGCCGGCAATGCGTCGGGCATCAATGATGGCGCCGCCGCCGTCGTGCTGATGAAGGCGAGCGAAGCGGCAAAGCTCGGCAAGACGCCGCTCGCGCGCATCGTCTCCTGGGCACAGGCCGGCGTCGATCCGTCGATCATGGGCACCGGCCCGATTCCGGCCTCGCGCGCCGCCCTCAAGAAAGCCGGTTGGAAGCATGACGATCTCGATCTGGTCGAGGCCAACGAAGCGTTCGCGGCTCAGGCCTGCGCGGTGAACAAGGACCTCGGCTGGGATACGTCGAAGGTCAACGTCAATGGCGGCGCCATTGCCATCGGCCATCCGATCGGTGCGTCCGGTGCGCGCGTTCTGGTAACGCTGCTGCACGAAATGCAGCGCCGCGGATCCAAGAAGGGCTTGGCGACGTTGTGCATCGGCGGCGGCATGGGCATTGCCATGTGCGTCGAGCGCTGAGAGGCGCGCGTTTTTGCTGAGGGGCAGCGCGTTTTTGATGAAGATCATGGCCGGGCTTCACACGCCCGGCCAGACGTCTTCAAAGCAGATGAAGACGGATTGTTTGGAGGGGCGTTATGGCACGAGTAGCGTTGGTGACGGGTGGCACGCGCGGCATTGGCGCCGCGATTTCGAAAGGACTCAAGGCGGCGGGCTTTAAGGTCGCCGCAAATTACGGCGGCAACGATGCCGCCGCGCAGAAATTCAAGGAAGAGACTGGCATCCCGGTCTACAAGTGGGACGTCTCGAGCTTCGACGCCTGTGCTGCCGGGATCAAGCAGGTGGAAGCCGATCTCGGTCCGGTCGAGGTTCTGGTCAACAACGCCGGCATCACCCGCGATGCGCCGCTGCATCGCATGACGCCCGAGCAGTGGAGCGCAGTGATCAACACCAATCTTGGCTCGCTGTTCAACATGTGCCGCAACGTCATCGAGGGCATGCGCGGGCGCAAGTTCGGCCGTATCGTCAACATCTCCTCGATCAACGGGCAGAAGGGACAGTTCGGCCAAGCCAACTATTCGGCCGCCAAGGCTGGAGACATCGGCTTCACCAAAGCGATGGCGCTCGAAGGCGCGCGCGCGGGCATCACCGTCAATGCGATTTGCCCCGGCTACATCAACACAGAGATGGTTCAGGCGGTGCCCAAGGACGTGTTGGAGAAGAACATCATTCCGCAGATCCCCGTCGGACGCCTCGGCGAGCCCGAGGAGATCGCGCGTTGCGTGGTGTTCCTGGCGTCCGACGATGCGAGCTTCATCACCGGTTCGACGCTGACCGCCAATGGCGGTCAGTACACGGTCTAACGTGATGCGCTAATCGAACGCCTTCGAATACACGAACAGCTCCTTGAGCTGCGCGCGCGTCAGCGGCGCGGAGATGTATTTGAAGGCGATTGCCTCCTCTGTCATCGCGTCGACGCCGGAGAGCCGGTCGGGCAGCAGCTCGTCCTCGGCATAGAACTCGTCGCGCATGCGCTTGCTGATCGCCTCGGGGATTTGCACCCAATCCGAATACATCTTCAGCGCCGCAGGATCGGAATACATCCACTCGATGGTTTCACGATAGGCGGCGATGTAACGGTCGAGCGCAACGCGCTTTGTCGCATAGGCGCCCTTGTTGGTGATCTGCAGTCGCACCGTCTGACTGCGCAGCGCCGGCACGTCGCTCGCATGCGCAATGATGCGGATCTTGCCTTGCTCGGCCGCTTCGAGGCCGAAGGGTGGCGACGACCAGCCGACGTCGACCTGCCCGGACATCGTCTGCGTGTACGTCGACGCTGGATTGCCGGTGCCGACGGGCTTGACGCTGACGCCCAGGAGGTTCTCGAGCTGCAGCAGTGCCGTGTAGCTCGACGATCCGGTGGTGGAGAACCCGACTGTTTTGCCTGCGGCATCCTTGAAGCTGCGGATCGGTGAATTCGCCGGCACATACCAATAGGCCGCCGGCGCGCCGGTCGTGTGGTTGGCGAGCGCCAGGATCGGAGCACCGCGCGAGAATGCCGCCATGGCCGCCGGCGTGCCGACGCCAATGCCGATGTCTGCCGAGCCGGAAATGACCGCTTGCATGGTCTCCGCCGAGCCCTGCGTGTAAAGGAGATCGAGCATGAGGCCATGCTTCTTGAAGATGCCGACGCGTTGGCCGAGCTCGGGCGCCGAGTTCTCCCAGTTGCCATGCTGACCGATCGCAATCTTCAGCGTGTCCTCGGCCGCGGCGGCGCGAATGCCGAAGACAAGCGCCAGAGCGGCGATCAGAAGCTGTGCAACTCGCGCGCGGCTCATCGTTTGCGCTTCGCCTTCTACTTCTTGGCGCGTTTAGACGCTGCGTTGGAATGGACCGCCATGGCCGCTTTGACCGGCTTTGGCTTGCGCCCTTCTGCCTTGTCGAGACGGATCGACCAATATTCGAAAGCGCGCGCCACCGGTCCAGGCTGCAGATTATAAGCGCCGGCGAGCTCGCTCTCTTTCTCTGACAAGGGGTGCACGCCACCGAGCGCGTGCGCCTGGATCTGCATTGCAGCGTTACGCGCGGAATAGATGGTGCGGAAGCAGAGCTCTTCGAGCGTCGTGCCGGCGACGGTCGCGCCATGGCGGCGCATCAGCACGATCCAGCCGGCGCCAAGCGCACGGGCAAGGGAAGCGCCTTCCTCGGGCTTTTTCACGATCAAGGTGGTGTCCCCGAACTCGTCGCGGCTATCCCAGAACGGCGCCTTCGGCCCCATGGAGGCGCCGAGATGATAGACCGCCTTGAGCTCGACGCCGGAAACGCAGAACGGCAGGATCGTCGGTGCATGGTGATGGCACACGGCGTTGACCTCGGGGCGCGCCTGATAAATCGCGCCATGGATCACGCGCTCGCCATAGAGCCGTTTCGTCGGCGGCTTCACCGGTTCGGAATCGAGCGTGAATTCGAGGACGTCCTCCGCCTGCACCAGCTCCGGCGCGCGCGAGTAGGACATCAGATAGCGGTTGGGATCGCCCGGGTGCCGCATGGTGACGTGGCCGAAGGCGTCGAGCACGCCCTCGTTGGCGATCATGCGATTGGCGCGGGCGACCTGCTCGCGCGCTTCGGCAAGGCTGATGGGCATCGTTCCTCTCGTGGCTTGTTAACGGTGTTCTTCCGGCGACCATCCGGGCGGCGCTAGTTCGAAGCCCTTGAAATCGAATCCTGGCGCGACGGTGCAGCCGACCAGTGTCCAGTCGCCGCGGCTTTCCGCAGCCTGCCAGGCGCCTGTTGGCACGACGGCTTGCGGCTGTTCGCCGGCGGCGATGTCGGGACCAAGCGTGATGGTGCGCGCACGAGTATCGTCTGCGATCGAGAGCGTGAGCGCGCTGCCCGCGTGGAAATGCCAGACCTCGGCGGCATCGACACGATGCCAGTGCGACCGCTCGCCACGCTTGAGCAGGAAGTAGATGGCGGTTGAGGCCGCGCGGCCGCCGACGTTGCGCGGATCGCGGAAGGTCTCACGGAAATGTCCGCCTTCCGGATGCGGCTTGAGATCGAGTAGCCGGATCACCTCGGCGGCGGTCGGCGGCGCGGGCATCAGAACTTGTTCTTGCGCGCACGGATTTCGGCGAACACCTTGGCCGCCGGTTCGCCGCCCATGCCGATGCCTGCGGCGACGTCGGCGAGATCGGCGCGCAGGAACGGGTTTGCCTTCTTCTCCTCACCGATGGTCACCGGAATGGTTGGGCTCGCTTTGGCGAGCTGCTGCTGTGCTTGCGCCTCGCGTGCCGCGAGCGCGCCGTTCTTCGGCTCGATGGTCTTGGCGAAGCGGATGTTGGCCGCGGTGTATTCATGGCCGCAATAGATGCGCGTGTCGTCGGGAAGGTCGCGCAGCTTGACCAGTGAATTCCACATCATCTCCGGCGTTCCCTCGATGACGCGGCCGCAGCCGATCGAGAACAGCGTGTCGCCGACGAAGGCGACTTTGTCGCGATGAAACCAATAGGCGATGTGGCCGGCCGTGTGACCCGGCGTCTCGATCACGTTGGCTGCAAGCTCGCCGACGTGGACGCTGTCGCCTTCGCGCACGGTCTCATCGACTGCCGGAATCCGCTCTTTCTCCGCTGCCGGAGCCACGATGCGACAATTGTATTTCTGCTTGAGCGCGGCGATGCCGCCGGTGTGGTCGCCGTGATGATGGGTGACCAGGATATCGGTGAGCGTCCAGTTTTTCGCTTTCAGTGCAGCCTCGACCGGACCCGCCTCCGGGGCATCGATCGCGGCGGTTTTTCCCGTCGACGGGTCGTGGATCAGCACCCCGTAATTGTCCTGCAGGCAGGAAAACAGATGAATTTCAGCGGCCATGGCATTCCTCGATGGGGGGAAACGCTGTTAACCGTACCATGCGGATGAATGATCCTGCATGTCTAGCGTTCCGGTGATCGACGGGTCTGGTCCGATATTTCGTGGTAATTTTGGGCCATGTCGATGGATGTTGTCGACCTGCGGAATTTCTATGGTCAGTACCTCGGCGTGGTGGCGCGGCGCTTTATCAGCCGCGGCATTCGCAGCCGCTGGACCGAGCTCGCCGGACAGCGCGTGCTCGGTGTCGGCTATGCGACGCCCTATCTCGGGCTGTTTCGCGAAGAAGGCGAGCGCTGCCTCGCTTTCATGCCGGCGAGCCAGGGCGTGGTGAAATGGCCGTCGGCAAAGCCCGCGCTGACAGCCTTGGTCGACGAATACGAAATGCCCTTGCCCGATGCCGCGGTCGACCGCGTGCTGTTGGTGCATGCCTTGGAGATGTCGCAGGACGCACCCGCTCTGTTGCGTGAAGTCTGGCGTGTGCTGGCCTCGGGCGGCCGGCTGCTCGCGGTGGTGCCCAACCGCCGCGGCGTCTGGGCGCGCATGGATCACACGCCATTCGGCCATGGGCGTCCGTATTCGCGCGGGCAGATCAACAGTCTGCTGCGTGAGACCTGGTTTACGCCGACGGGCTGGGGCGAGGCGCTCTATGTGCCGCCAGTGGCGCGCGGCTGGTTTTTGCGCTCAGCCGTTGCCTGGGAGCGCACCGGCGCGACGCTGTCGGCGCCGTTTGCCGGCGTGCACATCGTGGAAGCGACCAAGCAAGTCTACCGCGCCATCCCGGCACGGCGGGAGAAGCGGCGGCTGGTGCCCGCGCTCGAACCCGCGCTCGCGCCCTCACCGGGTGGCGCACGTTCGCGGCTTTAGGAGAAATTCCCGCGCAGCTTATTCGGGCTGATGCGGAGGCTCGTCGCTGCCGCCGTCGTTCCCACCGCCCTGCGCGTTCTGGAAATCAGGACGCGGTCCGCGATGCCGCCGGCGGCGCCGATGCAGCGGAAAGCGATCCTGGTTGCGATCACCGCCGCGATCGTACTGGTTGTTGTCGTGGCCGTTGGACCCGGGCTGCTGGCCCTGCTGCGGCTGTTGCCCGCCGGTGATGAAGGACGGCAGCCCGCCGACCTCTTCCGACGCCTGCGGCTGCGGCGCGTTGTAGTGCGGCTGCTGATGCTGTTGATGGTACTGCTGCCGTCCCCCGCCACCGCCGCCATGTTGCTGCTCACGCGGCGCGTATTGCTGCTGATGGTCGCGCTGCGGAAATGGCTGGCCTTCGCGCGGCAGATAAGGCTGCGGCTGCTGTGGCGAATACGGCTCGTTCTGCCCCATGTGCTGCGGCTGCGAGTCGTCGTCCACATCGTCGTAACCGTCGTCGTTGCCTTGCGGTGCGCCACCGCCCTGCTGCGGCTGCTGATTCTGCTGATAGTGGGGGTTCTGCTGGCGGAACTGCTCCTGCGCGGCAGCGATCAGACGGAAATAATGCTCGGCGTGTTGATAGTAATTTTCGGCCGCGATCGGATCGCCGGAGCTCTGCGCGTCACGGGCAAGCTGGATGTACTTTTCCGCGACATGCGATGCCGTTCCGCGGATTTTCACATCGGGACCGTTCGACTCGTAGACTCGGCTTAGCGGATTCTGATTTCTGCGGTTGTTGTTGCGCCCCCGCATACGCTTGTTCTGACCGTTCCTCATGACTTTCCTGTTTGCCAGCCTTTCATCTATTCAGGCGCTGCCGCCCTCTTCCCCCAAATCCCGCGCCGAGACGGGCGCCGGACACGTCGTCGTCATGCCTCTGCCGGCAGACGACGCCCCTCAAGTGCCGAACGAAATGCGTGTGGTCGTTATTGCGATAGCCGAAGCCACCCCTTGGCTGCTCTCTGATCGCAGCCTTGCCGACATCTCGTTACGCGCATCGATCAATGTATCGTCAGGTGATGCGCCCAACCGGTGAAGCATCTGGACCCAATCTGGCGGCCCCGTTCGCCGTCCCTACGGCGCTTGAGGTCCTGGCCTTGCTCGCTCCGCCGGCCACTCAGAGCCTTAGCTCCGGGCTTCAAAGCGGTGCGACCGTCTTGGGTCGATTCCTAAGCCGGAAGCTAGTCGTTCCCCGGGCAGTTTCCAAGTGCTTTTTTCGATGCCGGTAATGCCTTCCACTCATGCCACTGCGCGTGCCGATAACGCCCGTGGCAGGCCCGCAAGGTCGTTTTCCGCGGGTTCCATGACCCGCAGGCCGGCCCCCGAAAACAGGGCGCCGACGGGGCGTTCCTGGCCGCGGCCAAGCTCGACGACCAGGATGCCGCCGGGACTGAGGAGCCGCGGCGTATCGGCCGCGATGGCACGGTAAAAATCGAGTCCATCATTGCCGCCGTCGAGCGCAGCGCGCGGGTCGTGGTCACGGACTTCCGGCGCCAATGTCTCGATCTCGGCGCTAGCGATGTAGGGCGGATTCGACACGATCAGATTGAAAGGGCCGCCCAACGCCGCCGACACGTTGCAGGCAAGAAAGGCACAGCGAGCTGCGAGCCCAAGCCGAGCCGCGTTGGCGCGTGCGATCGTGAGTGCGGGTACGCTGATGTCGGTGGCGACGCCGGATGCATTCGGCAATTCGGACAGCAGCGCGAGCAGCAAAGCGCCGCTTCCGGTGCCGATGTCGAGGATCCGCAACGGCGCGCGGCGCTCCGATGCCATCATTTTCAGCGCGGCTTCAACAATCGTCTCGGTCTCCGGCCGAGGAACCAGCACCGACGCATCGACGTGCAGATCGAGGCTCCAGAATTCCTTGCGACCGATGATGCGCGACACCGGCTCGCGTGAGAGGCGACGCGTCGCGCGCGCGGAAATGGCTTCGATCTCGCGCGGCTCCAGCGGGCGCTCGGACGCGCCGGCGAGTTTCGCCTGATCGATGCGCAGCGCGTCGGCGAGGAGAATCCGCACGTCGAGCTCGGGCGACTCGAGGCCGGCATCACGGAAGGCCTGCGCGAGCAGGCGCCGCGCCGCAGCGAGGCTGATGCCGGCCTTCAGGCCGGGAAGCCCCCTCACGACGAGTGCCCCGCTTCCGAAGCTCGTAAGTTCATGGCTGCACTCTCTCGTACGCAGTTCGGAAGCAAACGGGCACTCGCAAGTGTATTCAATCCTAGTGCGGATTTTCGATTTAAAGTTCCTGACAGAGCTTGCTGCAAATGCTGCAGGAACTTCAAATCGGCCGCACTAGCTGTCCTCGGCGGCGAGCAGCGCCGCCTGGTTCTCGGTCACCAGTGCGTTGATGATCTCGTCGAGCGCTTCGCCTTCGATCACCTGCGGCAGCTTGTAGAGCGTCAGGTTGATGCGGTGGTCGGTGACGCGGCCTTGCGGGAAATTGTAGGTACGGATGCGCTCGGAGCGGTCGCCGGAGCCGACTTGGCCGCGCCGCTCCGCTGCGCGCTCGGCGTCGCGTTTGGTGCGTTCGGCATCGTAGAGCTTGGCCCGCAACAGCGCCATGCCGCGCGCCTTGTTCTTGTGCTGCGAGCGTTCTTCCTGCACCGCGACGACGATGCCGCTCGGAATGTGGGTGATGCGGATCGCCGACTCGGTTTTGTTGACGTGCTGGCCGCCGGCACCGCTGGCGCGCATCGTATCGATGCGCAGGTCGCCTTCGTCGATCTTGATGTCCACATCCTCGACTTCGGGAAGCACCGCGACGGTTGCCGCCGACGTATGGATGCGGCCCGAAGCTTCGGTATCCGGCACGCGCTGCACGCGATGCACGCCGGATTCGAATTTGAGCTTGGCGAAGGCGCCGCGTCCGCGGACTTCGGCGATGATCTCCTTGAAGCCACCTTTGGTGCCTTCGCTCACGGAGATGATTTCTACCTTCCAACCCTGCTTGGTGGCGTAGCGCTCGTACATGCGAAACAGGTCGCCGGCGAACAGCGACGCCTCGTCGCCGCCGGTGCCCGCGCGGATTTCCAGGATGACGTTGCGCTCGTCCATCGCGTCTTTGGGAATGAGCGCGACGCGCAGTTGCTGCTCCAGCGCAACCCGTTTTTCCTCGAGTGCGGGGCGCTCCGCTTCCGCCATTTTGCGCATGTCGGAATCGGTTGCGGGATCGTCAGCTAAAGTCTGCAGGTCGGCCATTTCCTTGACCACTGCGCGATACGCCTTCACCGCGTCGACCACGGGGCTGAGCTCCGCGAACTCGCGCGACAGCTTCACGAACGTCTCGGCCGGTAATTGGCCAGATAGCTCAGCCTCCACCATGGAGTGGCGGGCGAGCAGGGCGTCGAGTCGTTGTTCCGGCAGCATGGTGGTCGTTAGGTAAAAGACGGAATGCGCCGGGACAAGCCCGGCCAGGGACGACATGATTGCGCTAAAGCTGCAGGCCTTCGGCGGCGGCGAAGGATTCCAACCGATGGCGTAGCGTGCCGCCGCCGCGGGTGCCTTCGAGCAGAGGCGCGATGGCGGCTTCTGCCTTGCGGCAATCGAGCTCGAGGAGGAGCGCCTTCACCGGGCCGACCGCGGAGGGCGAGAGCGACAGCGCGCGGTAGCCGATGGCGACCAGCGCCAGGGCGCCAATCGGCTTCGAGGCGAGCTCGCCGCAAAGAGCGACCGGCTTGCCGTGAGCGCGGCCCTTGTCGGCGATATCCTTGAGTGCGCGGATGAGCGGCGTCGATAGCGTGTCGAAGCGATCGGCCACGCGCGCATTGCCGCGGTCCACCGCATAGAGGAACTGCATCAGGTCGTTCGAGCCGACCGAGAGGAAGTCGACGCGACTGAGCAGCTCATCAAGCTGATAGAGCAGCGAGGGAACCTCGACCATGGTGCCGATCTCGACCCGTTCCGGCAGCGGGTGGCCGTGGCGGCGCAGATGCGTGAGCTCCATCTCGACCAGCTCTTTGGCCTTATCGAATTCGTCGACGCTAGCGATCATCGGGAACATCACGCGCAGGCTGCGTCCGCCGCTCGCGCGCAACAGCGCACGCACCTGACTGCGCAGCAGACCTGGGCGGTCCAGGCCGAGCCGGATCGCGCGCCAGCCCAGTGCCGGGTTTTCCTCCTCGATGTTGCGCATATAGGGCAGCACCTTGTCGCCGCCGATATCGAGCGTTCGGAAGGTCACGGGCTTCTTGCCCGCGGCATCAAGCACGGCGCGGTAGAGCGCGAGCTGCTCGCTGGTGCGCGGCAGGCTCGGGGCCACCATGAACTGCAATTCGGTGCGGAACAGCCCGATGCCGCTGGCGCCGGTCTCCTCGACATGCGGCAGATCGATGAGCAAGCCGGCATTGATCATCAGTGAGATCTGCTCACCGTCCTTGGTGACGCATGGCTGATCGCGCAACGCGCGATATTGCGCCTGCCGCCGCGCCCGCAGCTTCACCCGTTCGGCATAGGCGGCTTCGATGTCCGGTGGCGGGCGCACATGCACATGGCCGAGTGCGCCGTCAACGATGATGGCATCGCCGGTGTCGACGAGGCCAGAGGCATTGGCAATCTCGCCGACCGCCGGAATGCCGAGCGCGCGCGCCACGATCGAAACGTGCGATGTCGGGCCACCTTCCTCGAGGACGAGCCCGCGCAAGCGCTTGCGGTCATAGTCGAGCAGGGCTGCGGGGCCCATGGAGCGCGCCACCAGGATGGCGTTCTCCGGCAGTTGTTCCTTGCGCGGCGCGTGGTCTTGCCCCAGCAGCACGCGCAACAGCCGGTTGGCAAGCTCGTCCAGGTCATGCAGGCGCTCGCGCAGATAAGGATCGGTCTGCCGCAGCATGCGTGCGCGGGTGTCCGACTGGACACGCTCGACGCCAGCTTCCGCAGTGAGGCCGGTGAGCACGGCCTCGCGCATGCGGTCGAGCCAGCCGGTGTCGTTGGCGAACATGCGATAAGCTTCGAGCACGTCGCGGTGCTCGCCGCCGTCGGCCACGTCGCGATGCTCCAGCAGGCGGTCGAGGTCGGCACGGAATGCGGCGATGGCGGTGTCGAGACGCTTGGTTTCTGCCTGCACGTCGTCGGCGATGAAATTGGTGATGACGACGCGCGGCTCGTGCAGCACCACGTGGCCGAGCGCGATGCCGTCGGACAACGCGGCCCCTTCGAGGTGCTGCGTGTGGCGCGCCGCCGGCTCGGCGCCGGGCCTCGCCAGCGCCGCAAGCTCGCCGGAGGCGATCATCTCCGCCAGCACCATGGCGGTGGTCTGCAGCGCTTCCTCTTCCTCCTCCGTATAGGTGCGTCGCGCGCGGTTCTGCACCACCAGCACGCCAAGCGTATTGCCGGCGCGCAGGATGGGGACGCCGAGGAAGGAGTGATAAATCTCTTCGCCGGTTTCCGGCCGGAAGGAGAAGGCGGGGTGGCTATGCGCCTCGGAGAGGTTGATCGGATTGGCCTCGCTGGCCACGAGGCCGACCAGGCCTTCGTCGGCCTTCATCACCGTCTGGTGGACGGCTTCGCGCTTGAGACCTTCGGTCGCGTACAATTCGAGCGTGCCGTCCACGCGCAAGACGTAGACGGAGCACACCTCCGCCACCATGTTGGCGGCGATCAGCACGACGATCTTGTCGAGGCGTTCCTGCGCGCTGACCGGCTCCGCCATCACCTCGCGGAGCCTTCGCAACAGCACGCGCGGACCGCCGAGCGCGCCACGCATTATGAGGTCCTTCACGCCGCGACCCGGGCCGCGGCCTCCACGGCTCGATTCTTGTGTCCCGAAAAGCCGCCGCGGTCGCCCCGCAGTGGCTCGCTCCAGGCTATAGCCGCTGCGTCATGCAAGGGGCAAGCCAAAGCGCAGCATCATCGCTGCTCATGGCGGCCATCACCTTTTTTGTGTTGCCCCGGTTACTTTTTTTGCGATGCACCAGAAGAGGAGAAAAAGCTTCCGAGTGGGCCGGTCTCGTCTTTGCTGCCGGCAAAGTCCTCGGCTAATCGGTCATAAAGACCGGCAAAACCTTCGTATATTTTTGCTTCCGGCCGATCGCCCACGAACGCGGCGATCTCCTCCATTTCCGCGACCCAGCGATAGGCCTTAGGAAACATCATCGGCACGCCCCGATCGAGCTGGGCGAGTATGGCAGTCTGGCTCTGGCTGAGCTCGGCCTTGAACGCCTCGCTGACGCCGGCGCGTTCCGCGGCGAGCGCCATGGCGGCGCCGAGCGCGACGATGCCCTTGTTGAGCCCGCCGTAACACATCTTGACCGCAGAGGCGGCGCCAATGCCGCCCTGGATCGGAACCACGCGCAGCCCAAAATCGCCGAGCGTCGCTGCCCGGCTCGCGTCCTCGCCGGAGACAAGAAGCCGCGGCCCGTCATAGCCGGCGCGCGGCGGCCCGCCGACGATGCCGCCATCGACGAAGGCGCAGCCGGCGTCGGTCACGACCTTGGCAATGCGCACCACCGTTTCCGGGGCGACGGCATTGCAGTCGACATAAAGCGGCTTGCGATTGGCATCGCGCAGTACTGGGAACAGTCGCTGCGCCAAAGCCAGCGCATCGCCCGGCGGCACGATGGAAAGAATGATGTCGGCGCCGGCGATCTCGCTATCGCTCGCCGCTCGCAAGCGGCCCTTCGCCGCGCGTTGCGCGCTTGCTTCGCTGCGCCCGGCGAGGGAGGTGAGAACCGTCAACCCACGCTCGACGAGGCGGGCACCGACGGCGGCGCCCATATTGCCCGGCGCGATAACGGCGACGGTCGGCTTGCTCATAGGAGGAGCTCCGCGTGTTTGCGGGCGTTCAGTTCTTGTCGAGGCCGTAAAGCGTGTGCAGCGTACGCACCGCGAGCTCGGTATAGGCCGCATCGATCAGCACCGAGAACTTGATCTCCGAGGTGGTGATGGCGCGGATGTTGATGTTCTTCTCGGCGAGTGCCTTGAACGCCTTCGCCGCAACGCCGGCGTGGCTGCGCATGCCGATGCCGATCACGGAGACCTTGGCGACGTCGGTTTCGCCGTCTAGGCGCGCATAGCCGATATTGCCCTTGGCCTTCTCGATGGTGATGCGCGCGCGCTCATAGTCGGCGGCCGGGACGGTGAAGGTGAGGTCCGTCGTCGCGCCGTCGGCGGACACGTTCTGCACGATCATGTCGACATTGATATTGCTCTCGGCGAGCGGGCCGAAGATCGCGGCCGCGACGCCTGGCTTATCGGAGACGTTGCGGATCGAGATCTGTGCCTCGTCCTTGGAAAAGGCGATCCCGGTGACGACCTGCTGTTCCATGATTTCACTCTCGTCGCAAATGAGGGTTCCGGGCGGCTGATTGGCAAATGGATCGATGTCTTCCGGCTTCTCGAAGCTCGAGCGCACGAAGATACGCACATTGTGCACCATGCCGAGCTCGACCGAGCGCACCTGCATCACCTTGGCGCCGAGCGAGGCGAGTTCCAGCATTTCCTCGAAAGCGATCTTCTCCAGACGCTGCGCCTTGGGCACCATGCGCGGGTCGGTAGTGTAGACGCCATCGACGTCGGTGTAGATGTCGCAGCGGTCGGCCTTGATCGCGGCGGCGATTGCCACCGCCGAGGTGTCGGAACCGCCGCGGCCGAGCGTGGTGATGCGATGGGTATCCTCATACATGCCCTGGAAGCCGGCGATCACCGCCACCTCATGGCGCTCCTTGAAGCGCTTAATCAGCTCTTCGCCATTGATGTCGAGGATGCGCGCGGAGCCGTGCACGTTCGAGGTGATGATCGGCAGCTGCCAGCCTTGCCACGAGCGCGCGACGATGCCCATGTCCTGCAGCACGATGGAGAGAAGCCCCGAGGTGACCTGCTCGCCAGAGGCAACCACCACATCGTATTCGCGCGCGTCGTGCAGCGCCGACGCCTGCCGGCACCAGTCGACGAGCTTGTTGGTGGCGCCGGCCATGGCGGAGACCACGACCGCGACCTCGTGGCCGGCGTCGATCTCGCGCTTCACGTGGCGCGCAACGTTGCGGATGCGGTCGATATCGGCGACCGACGTTCCGCCGAATTTCATCACCAGCCGAGCCATGGAAATTCCCGGACGAACTCGATACGAAAGCCGGCGCCTGTAAACACCCAGCGCCGGCCGAAAAAGGCGCGTATACATACCGACGGGCTTGCCGCACTGCAACCTTGGCTGAAAGCCAGAGGTCACTATGGCTAAAGCGAAATCTGCCGCCGCTGCGACCGTCGACCAGGCCGAAGTGGAGCGCTTTTCCCGCCTTGCGCGCACGTGGTGGGACCCGCGCGGTCCGATGGCGCCGCTGCACAAGTTCAACCCGGTCCGGCTCGGCTATGTGCGCGACCGTGCGGCGGCGCATTTCGACCGCGACCCGAAGCAGATCGATTGCCTGAAAGGCTTGCGCATCCTCGATATCGGCTGCGGCGGGGGCATCTTGTCGGAGCCGCTGGCGCGGCTCGGCGCCGACGTGGTCGGGGCCGATCCGGCGGAGAACAATATCGAGGTTGCGCGCGGACATGCGGAGGAGGCGGGCGTCGCCGTCGATTATCGCTGCACGACGGCCGAGGCGCTGAGCGAGGCCGGTGAACGCTTCGATATCGTGCTCGCTATGGAAGTGGTGGAGCACGTCACCGATGTCGGCCTGTTCGTCGAGACCTGCGCGGCGATGGTGAAGCCGGGCGGGCTAATGGTCACCGCGACGCTGAACCGCACGCTCAAGAGCTTCGCACTCGCCATTGTCGGCGCGGAATATGTGCTGCGCTGGCTGCCGCGCGGGACGCATCAATGGGATAAATTCGTCACGCCGCAGGAGCTCGAGCGCGCGTTGGAGCAGGCCGGCCTCAAGGTCATCCACGAGCGCGGCGTGATCTACAATCTGCTCGCGGATCGCTGGCAGCTCTCCGACGACATGGACGTCAACTACATGATGGTGGCCGAGCCGGCCTGAGGTCCGCTCGAATGCCGAGGGGTTATGCGCGGGCGGCGCTTGTCATCGCAGCGATAACCGGAGAGTTTGCCCCGGCTTTTCGCCAACAGGTTCCACGCCGTGCTCTGGACCGTCTTTACTCTGATTGCCGCCGCGTCGCAGACGGTGCGCAACGCCATGCAGCGCGAGCTCACCGCGAGCCTCGGCACTGTCGGCGCGACGCATGTGCGCTTTCTGTTCGGCTTTCCCTTTGCGCTGCTGTTCCTGGCGATCGTGCTTGCCGCCACGGGGCAGGGACTTCCGCATACGCCCGCGATGTTCTGGCCCTGGGTGGTGTGGGGCGCGCTGGCGCAGATCTTCGCCACCGCGCTGATGCTTTCGGCGATGGGCGAGCGCTCGTTCGTCGTTGCATACGCCTATATCAAGACCGAGCCGGTGCAGGTCGCAATCTTCGGGCTGGTCTTTCTCGGCGACAAGCTGTCGATGCCGATCGGTATTGCGGTGCTCATCGCCACCGCGGGCGTGATCGTGATGTCGCTCAAGCCGGGCACGGCGGCGAACAGCAGCGTGCGCTCGACGGTGGTCGGCATTGCCGCCGGCAGCATGTTCGCGCTCTCGGCGGTCGGCTATCGCGGCGCTATCTTGCTGCTCGCAAATCCGCACTTCGTGCTCGCGGCGACGTTCACCGTCACAGTCGGGCTGGTGCTGCAGGCGGGCTTGCTCTCGCTCTATCTGGCGGTGCGCGATCCGTCGGTGCTGCGCGCCATCGCCAAGGCTTGGAAGCCTTCGCTCTTCGCGGGCTTCATGGGGGCTTTCGCGTCGGAGTTCTGGTTTCTGGCTTTCGCCATCGCCACGGCCGCGAGCGTGCGCACGCTCGCTTTGATCGAGGTGCTGTTCGCGCAAGGCATCTCGCGCTTCATCTTCAAGCAGCCGACGGCGCCGCGCGAAGCGATCGGCATTGTGCTGGTGGTGATCGGCGTGGCGCTGCTCGTCTACGCGAGCTAATTCCGATCGTCGGGAAGCACCGGCAGCGGATGGAATTCGATGCCTTCTTCCGCCATCTTCTTGGCTTCTTCGGGTGAGGCCTCGCCATAGATCGAGCGGTGCTCGGTCTCGCCGTAATGCATCTTGCGTGCTTCTTCGGGAAAACGCGGGCCGACATGGTCGGCGTTTTTGACGAGCTCTTCACGCAGCGCCTTGATCTTGTTGCGCAGCTCCTGCTCCTGCGGCGAGACCATGGCCACTGGCGTCTTCGGCTCAATGGCCGGGGCCTCCGGCGCATCGGCCTCCGTCGGGGCGCCGCCGGAAAGTCGCGGCGCCATGATCGCCTTCTCCACTTTCGCCGAGCCGCAGACCGGACAGGTCACGAGCCCGCGCTTGGCCTGCTTGTCGTAGGCCGCCGAATTTTGGAACCAGCTTTCGAAAGTGTGCTGCTGCTCGCACACGAGCGCGTAGCGGATCATGTCGGCCCTGCGACCGCGTGCAGATGCACCGGCTCCGCCATCGGCTCGACGATCTCGAAGCGACGACCATGCTGCAGTGAGGGGATGCGCGCGCGCGCGGACGCTACTTCGGACGGATCGATCTCGGCCATGACCACGCCCGGCTCGGTGCCGCCTTCGGCGAGGATGCGGCCCCAGGGATCGACGATGAGCGAGTGGCCGAAAGTCTCGCGGCCGTTCTCGTGTTTACCGCCTTGCGCGGCGGCGAACACGAACGAGCCGTTCTCGATGGCGCGAGCGCGCATCAGCACGTGCCAATGCGCCTCGCCGGTCTGCTTGGTGAAGGCCGATGGAATGGCAAGAAAGGTTGAGCCCGCGTCCGCCAGTGCCCGATAAAGCGAGGGGAAGCGCAGATCGTAGCAGATGCTGATGCCGAGCCTTCCCCAGGGCATGTCCGTGATCACCGCCATCTCGCCCGGACGATAGGTCCGCGACTCGCGATAGCTTTCGCCATTGGCAAGATCGACGTCGAACATGTGGATCTTGTCGTAGCGCGCGGCGATGTCGCCTTTCGGATCGATCAGGAAGGCGCGATTGGCCGCCTTGTCGGGCGACACCTTGATCGCCATCGAACCGACATGCACGAAGATGCCTAGCTTGCGTGCCACTTCGCGGAAGGTCGCGAGCGATGGATCAGCATCCTCCTCCGCGATGTTGGCGAACAGCCGCTCGCGCTTGATCTCCATGATGTTGGTCATTTCCGGCGTCTGCACATAGTCGGCGCCGGCACTCTTGGCTTCACCGATCAGTGCGACTGCTGCCGTTACGTTGGCAGAGGGCTCAAGACCCGAGCGCATCTGGATCATCGCGGCCTTGAAACCCGCGGTCTTGCCGGACGTACTCATGCCGGTTGGCCCTCACCGGCGAGCAGCGCGTCGAGCTTGCCCGCGCGGTCGAGCGCATGCAGCTCATCGCTGCCGCCCACGTGTACCGCGCCGATGAAGATCTGCGGTACGGTCATGCGGCCATTGGCCCGCTGCACCATTTCCTCGCGGCGCACTCGATCGCCCGACACGTCGATCTCCGAATAAACGGCGCCCTTACGTTGCAGCAGCCCTTTGGCTGCGTGGCAATACGGGCAGTATCGCGTGGTGTAGATCTCGATCGGCGGCATTTAGGCGCTCGAAGTGTTGACAGTCCCTTTATATGGGGCTGCGCCCTAGGCCGACAACCCGGGCAAACACCAGGACGTCCACCTGTGCCGCCCCGGCGCGCATGAGCGTCCGCGCGCAGGCCTCGAGTGTTGCGCCGGAGGTGAGCACGTCGTCGACGAGGATAAGGCGGCGGCCGACGATATCGGTCTTGGCGCGCGGCGGAACCGAGAAGGCACCTTGCACATTCCCGGCGCGTTCGCTCTTCGAGAGCCCGACCTGCTGCACGGTCGATCGCACACGTTTGAGGCCCTCGGCGAGAACAGGCACGCCGCACTGTTCCGAAATGTGCAGCGCCAGTGCGGCGGATTGGTTGAAGCGCCGCGCCCACAAGCGCCGCCAATGCAGCGGCACCGGAATGAGCCCATCGGCTCCGGCCAGCAGATCGCGGCCGGCCCGCGCCATCCAGCGGCCCATGACGGGGGCGAGATCGAGGCGATCGCTGTATTTGAGCGAATGCACCAGCTTGCGGGCGACATCGTCATAGCGCACCGCGGCGCGGGCGCGCTCATAGGCCGGCGGATCGGCGATCGCCTCCATCGAGAGGGTGCCGGGCCCCGGATCATAGGCGAACGGCGTGCCGAGCCGGGGGCAATACGGCTCTTCGATCGGGGAGAGCTTGGCCCAGCAGGTCGGGCAAAGACCCGCACCGGCGCCGACTGGCTCACGGCAGGAGATGCAGAGCGGCGGCAGCGCGAAATCGCGGGTCAAGGTGAACCCCGCACGCAAGGCCGAAGCCACGCGCGCAAGCCCGACCCGCTCGACTATCCCCACCGCACCCATGCCATTAGGTTAGCGCAACTGTGAGGAATGAGTCTGCATGGTGGATCGCCCGCTGATCTTCGACCGAAGCCTGCTGCGTGCGAGGCGCCGCCGTGCCGCGGCGCTGGGGCCGGCCTCGTTCCTGCTCGATCGCGTGGTTGAGGATTTTGTCGATCGGCTGGCGGCCGTGCTGCGACAGTTCGATCGCGTCGTGGATCTTGGCACGCCGGCTGACGCGCTGCGGCTGGCACTCGCGCGTGCGAAGAATGTCGGGACCATCATAGCGGCCGAGCCGCTGGCGGATCGGCTTGGCGATGCGTTTCCGCGCGTCGTCGTGGATGAGGAAGTCTTGCCCTTTGCCGACGAGTCGCTCGATCTCGTGACCTCTGCACTGGCGCTGCACTTCGTCAACGACTTGCCGGGCACGCTCATTCAGATCCGTCGGGCGCTCAAGCCGGATGGATTGTTCATGGCGGCGCTACTCGGCGGCGATACGCTCATCGAGTTGCGGCAATGCTTTGCCGCCAGCGAGAGCGAGCTCGAGGGCGGCTTGTCACCGCGCGTCGCGCCCTTTGCCGATCTGCGCGATCTCGGCGGTTTGCTGCAGCGTGCGGGCTTTGCGTTGCCGGTGATCGACAGCGATCGCATCACCGTGCGTTACGATTCGGTGGTTGCGTTGATGCACGATCTTCGCCGCATGGGTGCGACGAATGTTCTTATCGAGCGGCGGCGCACGCCGCTGCGCCGCGCAACCCTGCTGCGCATGGCGCAGATTTACGCCGATCGCTTCGCCGACGCCGATGGCCGCCTGCGCGCGACTTTCGAGGTGGTCTGGTTGTCGGGCTGGCGGCCGCACGAAAGCCAGCAGCAGCCGCTCAAGCCGGGTTCGGCGCAGCAGCGCCTCGCCGATGTCTTGGGGACCTCGGAACGATCGGCCGGAGAAAAAGCTGGGCGCTAATGCGCCGGCGTTGCCCTATCGACGATTGCTTTCAAATCGCGCTTCAGGCCGAGCGCCATCAACACTTCGGCCATGATGAACATCGGTCCGATGAAAGCCTGGAACAGATTGTCGGTCAGCGCCGGGCGCCGGCCTTCCCACACATGCCCGACGAGCTGGAACACCCAGCCGCCGACGAAAAAGATCGCAAAGACGATCCACGCCGCAGTTGCCCCATGACTGCGCGCGATCCATTCGGCGATCAGCACGAATGGCAGCATGATCACGATCATCGCGAGCCCGACGGTCACATTGAGCCCGATCCATCCAAGCACGGCAAGCGCACCGATCACCGCCGCCCAGGTCAGCCCAAAGCCGAACGGCGCCAACGCCAGCGGAACCAAGATCGAGAACACGATGGCGGGAATGCCGATGAAGTGTGTGGCGCGATTGCGTTCATCGCGATGGTAGCTCGCATACATGCCGAGCTGGCGCGCAAAGAAGCTGGAGGCCACGGCGCTCTCCTCTGATTGCGGGCGAGCAGTCTACAGCTGTTGCCTACAGCAGCGCCATCAGATGCGACACCAGCGGCTCATCGGCCGGCGGCATCGGATAATCGCGCAGCCGGTTCGGGCGCACCCAGGCGAGCTGTTGCCGTTCCTGTGGCACCACCGTTCCCTCCCAGCGCCGGCAGACATAGAGCGGCATCAGCAGATGGAAATCCGGATAGACGTGACTGGCGAAAGTGAGCGGCGCCAGGCACGGTTCGGTGACGACGATGCCGAGCTCTTCCTTGAGCTCGCGGATCAAGGTCTCTTCCGGCCGCTCGCCAGGCTCGACCTTGCCGCCGGGAAACTCCCACAGCCCCGCCATGCTTTTGCCCGCGGGACGCTCGGCAAGCAGCACGCGGCCATCGGCATCGATGAGCGCGCAGGCGGCGACCAGAACAGTGCGCATACTCAGGGCCCCGCCCCGCAATGTATCCGTTACGACCGATAGTCGCCGTTGATGGCCACGTATTCCTTGGTCAGATCGCAGGTGAGCACGCGGTCTTTGCCGCGGCCCAGACCAAGCGCGACTTTCACCGTGATCTTCGGCTCGCGCATCCGCTCGGAGACTTTGGCTTCGTCATAGCCGGGATCACGCGCGCCCTTGTGTGCGACGCGGATCCCGCCAAACCAGATCGAGAGCTTGTCGCGGTCTGCAGGCTCGCCGGCTTTGCCCACGGCCATCACCACGCGGCCCCAGTTGGCGTCCTCGCCGGCGATCGCGGTTTTCACCAGCGGCGAGTTGGCGATCGACATCGCGATCTTGCGCGCCGAGGTCTTCGACACGGCCCCCTCGACCTCGATCTCGACCAGCTTGCGCGCGCCTTCGCCGTCACGCGCGACCTGCTCGGAGAGGTCCGCGAGCACCATCGCGAAGGCTTTGGCAAAGCCCTTGAGCTTCGGGTCGTTCACCTTGTTGATCTTCGGTGCGCCGGCCTTGGCCGCAGCGCCGGTCGCGAAGGCCATCAGCGTATCCGAGGTCGAGGTGTCGCCGTCGATGGTCACGGCGTTGAACGTATCCGTCACCGTGTCCTTGAGCAGCTTCTGCAGGGCGGGCGCCGCAATCGGCGCGTCGGTGAAGATGAAGGAGAGCATCGTCGCCATGTCGGGCGCAATCATGCCGGCACCTTTGGCAATGCCGCAGATCGTGACCGTCGCCTTGCCCATTGTCGTTTTCGCAGTCGAGACTTTGGGGAACGTATCGGTGGTCATGATCGCCTTGGCGGCGTCGAGGAAGCGGCCGGCCGTTGCGCCCCCCGCAAGGCCGTCCATCACCACGCCGAACTTGCGCGCATCGAGCGGCTCACCGATCACGCCGGTCGAGGCGAGGAAAATCTCCTGCGGCTTGCAGCCGGTCGCTTTCGCCGCCAGCGTCGCCGTCAGCTTGGTCGCCGTGCGGCCATTCTTGCCGGTGAAGGCATTGGCGTTGCCGGAATTGACAACCAGCGCGCGGGCTTTGCCGGACTTGAGCTGCGCGCGGCACCACTCGACCGGCGCCGACGGACACTTCGAGCGCGTGAACACGCCGGCGCAGGTCGTGCCCTTGTCGAACAAAGCCAGCAGCACGTCGGTGCGCCCGGCGTAACGGATCCCGGCCGCGGCGGTGGCGAGACGCACGCCGGCGATCTCCGGCATGTCGGGATAGGATTTCGGGGCGAGCGGGGAAACGGTGGTGGACATGTGCGGGCTTTCGCGTTGCGGGCGCGCCGTGGGTAGCTAAAGCCGCGCCGCCGAGCAATAGCGAGGGTCCGGCGCGGCCGATTCAAAGGGCCGCGCCGCCGAGCAATAGCGAGGGTTCGGCGCGGCCGATTCAAAGGGCCGCGCCGCCGAGCAATAGCGAGGGTTCGGCGCGGGCCGCTTAATAGCAAGACGGCCGGCACAGCCGCCGGCCGTCACACCTCTCAAACGTGAAGAACGATTACTTCTTCGCCGGATCGGCGGGCTTGTCCGCGGGCTTGGCGGCTGGCTGATCCAGCCGCTCGATCTTGGCGCTGTCGCGCAGCTTGGTGACGAGCTCGGCCTGCGCCTTGCGCACCACGTAAGTCTCAATTTGCGGCTTCACCTGATCGAATGCCGGCACCGGCTTCGTGCGCTTATCCTCGACCTTGATGATGTGCCAGCCGAATTGCGTCTTCACCGGATCGGAGATCTGGCCTTTGTCGAGCTTGAAGGCGACCTCGGAGAACTCCGGCACCATCTGCTCCTTGGTGAAATAGCCGAGGTCGCCGCCGTCGGACGCGCCGGGATCTTTCGACTTCTGCTTGGCCTCTTCGGCGAAATCGACGCCCTTCTTCAGATCGGCGAGCACCGCTTTGGCCTCGTCCTCGGTGGGCACCAGGATGTGACGGGCATGGACTTCCTGCTCCTGTCCCATCTGCTTGACGGCATCGTCATAGACCTTGTGCATGGCCGCGTCAGTGACGGCGGCTTTGCCCTCCTGCGCCAGCACGGTTTCCATCAGGATCTTGTTGCGCGCGAAGGCCAGCCGGCGCTTGAAATCAGGCGTATCGGCGATCTTCTTGCTCTCGGCATCCTTGGCCACCAGCATCATGTCGGCCATGAAGGTGACGAGATAGTCGCGCCGCGCGTCCGGCGCCATTTGCGGCAGCTGCCCGGCGGCTTCCTCTTCGGCGAGAGCGAGATCGCTCTGGTGGATGTCGGCGCCGTTCACCTTGGCGATGACCGGATCGTCTTCGGAACGGATCGGCGCAGCCGAAATCAGACAAAGCGCCAAACCGGCGAGCATGGCCTTGCGGGCGTTGGAAAGCATGGGCTGCGGGTCCTTGGATGAGGTTGCTGGGTCCGCCCTCGGCGGACGCGTGGGCGGACTTTTCGCCCAATCACCATGGCTTTGCAATGGCGGAATGGGTGCGAATCTTAACAGCTGCGTGACCATAAAACCGGCAATTGACAAGGGTTTATGCCACTCCTATGTGTCCACCACCTCACAGACCGCGCGAATGCCCTGGTGCGGGAGTGGTGCGTTGCAATTGCCCGAAAAGTGCCGCATTCCGGAGCGCCGGAAGACATCCGGCGGCGGCGTGCCCATTGAACCGGTGGCCAACAGGTAAGGGATACCCATGATCGGCGCAGTGGCTCGCAAGCTGTTCGGCTCCGCCAATGAGCGGCGGATTCGCAGCTATCGGCCCCGCGTGGAAGAGATCAACGCGCTCGAGCCGGAACTGGAGAAGCTCTCCAACGACGAGCTGCGCGAGCGGACCGCGAAGTTCAAGGCGCAGGTCGCCGAAGGCACCTCCCTCGATGACATCCTGGTCGAGGCCTTCGCCACGGTGCGCGAGGCGGCCAAGCGCACCCTCGGCCAGCGGCACTTCGACGTGCAGCTGATCGGCGGGATGGTGTTGCACGAAGGCCGCATCGCGGAGATGAAGACCGGCGAAGGCAAAACGCTGGTCGCGACGCTTCCGGTCTATCTCAACGCGCTCAGCGGCCGCGGCGTGCATGTCGTCACCGTCAACGATTATCTGGCCAAACGCGACGCCGAATGGATGGGGCAGATCTACAACTTCCTGGGCCTGACCGTCGGCACCATCGTGCACGGGCTCGACGACGAGCAGCGCAAACAGGCCTACGACAGCGACGTCACCTACGGCACCAACAACGAGCTCGGTTTCGACTATCTGCGCGACAACATGAAGTACCGGCTGGAGGACATGGTCCAGCGCGGCCACATCTTCGCCATCGTCGACGAAGTCGACTCGATCCTGATCGACGAGGCGCGCACGCCGCTGATCATCTCCGGGCCGCTCGACGATCGCTCCGAGTTCTACAACACCATCGACAGCTACATCCCGGCGCTCGATAAGACGGATTACGAGGTCGACGAGAAGCAGCGCACCGTCACGCTGACCGAGCAGGGCATGGAAAAGCTCGAGCAACGTCTGCGCGCCGCCGACCAGCTCAAGGGCGATTCACTCTACGACGTCGAGAACGTCTCCGTCGTGCATCACATCAATCAGGCGCTGCGCGCGCACAAGCTGTTCCAGCGCGATAAGGACTACATCGTGCGCAACGGCGAGGTCGTCATCATCGACGAGTTCACCGGCCGCATGATGCCGGGCCGCCGCTATTCCGAAGGTCTGCATCAGGCGCTCGAGGCGAAAGAGCATCAGCCGATCCAGCCGGAAAACCAGACGCTCGCCTCGATCACGTTCCAGAACTACTTCCGCATGTACGAGAAGCTCGCCGGCATGACCGGCACGGCGCTCACCGAAGCGGACGAGTTCATGGACATCTATGGGCTCGAAGTGCTCGAGATCCCGACCAACATGCCGCTCGCGCGTCTCGACGAGGACGACGAGGTCTATCGCACGGCGCCGGAGAAATACCGCGCTGTCATCGCCGAGATCGAGCGCGCCAATGCGCGGTTTCAGCCTGTCTTGGTCGGCACCGCGTCGATCGAAAAGTCCGAGCTTCTCGCCGAGCACCTGAAGCAGCACGGCTTCAAGCAGATCGATTTCTCGGACGCTTCCGCCCTGGAAAAGCTCTACGCGGCGGCGCGCAGCGGCAAGCCGAGCCGGCAGTTCGCCGTGCTCAATGCCCGTTTCCACGAGCAGGAAGCTTACATCATCGCCGAGGCAGGCGTGCCTGGCGGCATCACCATCGCGACCAACATGGCGGGCCGCGGCACCGACATCAAGCTCGGCGGCTCGCCGGAGATGCGCATTCTCCAGGAGACCGCGGGCATCACGGATCTGGCGGAAAAGGAAAAGCGCATCGCGGAAATCCGCTCCGAGGTCGAGCAGTTTCGCGAACGCGTGCTTAATGCCGCTGAGGTGATCGAGATCGAGCCGGCGAAGGGCGACAAGCCGGCGAAGACGATCACCAAGCCCGGCGGGCTCTACATCATCGGCTCCGAGCGTCACGAATCGCGGCGCATTGACAACCAGCTGCGCGGCCGCTCCGGACGTCAAGGCGATCCAGGCCGTTCGAAATTCTTCCTGTCGCTCGAAGACGACCTGATGCGCATCTTCGGCTCAGGCAAGCTCGATGGCATGCTGCAGAAGCTCGGCTTGAAGGAAGACGAAGCGATCATCCATCCCTGGATCAACAAGGCGTTGGAAAAAGCGCAGCAGAAGGTCGAGGCGCGCAACTTCGATATTCGCAAGAACCTGCTCAAGTTCGACAACGTGATGAACGATCAGCGCAAGGTGATCTTCGAGCAGCGTATCGATCTGATGCGCGACGAGAACGTCAGCGAGACGGTCTCCGACATGCGCCACGACGTGATCGAGGATTTTGTCGCCAAGCACATCCCGGCCAACGCCTATGCCGAGCAATGGGACGTCGCCGGCCTCGACCAGGCGGTGCGCGACGTCCTCGCGCTCGATCTGCCGGTGCAGGAGTGGGCCAAGGAAGAGGGCATCGCCGACGAGGAAGTGCGCGAACGCATCCTCCGCCGCGCCGACGAGCTGATGGCCGCGAAGGTCGCGCAATACGGCCCCGACGTCATGCGCTATGTCGAGAAATCGATCCTGCTGCAGACGCTCGACCATCTCTGGCGGGAACATCTCGTCATGCTCGAGCACCTACGCCAGGTGATCGGCCTGCGCGGCTATGGCCAGCGCGACCCGCTGAACGAGTACAAGGCGGAAGCCTTCTCCCTGTTCGAGGCGATGATCGCGCGGCTGCGCGAGGCGGTGACCGGCCAGCTCATGCGCGTCGAAGTGGTGCAGCAACAGCCGCAAACCGACGAAGCGGTGAAGCTGCCTTACATGGAAGCGCACAAGGTCGATCCCTCGACCGGCGAGGACGAGATGGCGGTGCCGTCACTCGCCCCGGCGCTGGTCGGCAACGGGAACGGCAATGGCGCGCAGGCGGTGGCTCGCGACCCCAACAATCCGACGAGCTGGGGCAAGGTGGGGCGCAACGAGTCGTGCCCCTGCGGCTCGGGCAAGAAATACAAGCACTGCCACGGCCGCTACGCCTGACCTGGTTGTTCCCAACCGCGAGCCGCCCGATGCGAACGGTCTGCCTGCTGCTGGTGATGATGACGCTGCTGGCCGCATGCGCGACCCAGCCGGATTTCCGCGCCGGCGGGGTGGGCGGCGGCCGCTATAGCCGCGGCACGGCAGGCGTCGGCTGGCCGCTCTGAGGGGCCGCCCAAGGCCTGGCTTCGCAGGCTCCAACGCCGCTTGAACCTCAGGCTCTGCGCGACCGACAAAGCGCATAGGCGCTGTCGTGGCCGCATGAACGTGTTGCCAATGGAACGAGAAGCGGAAATCGATCAGATCAGGCGCGAACTGGCGATGCTGCAATCTCGCTATGCGCTGTATCGGCGCCTTGCCGCATTCTGGCGAATGTTCTTCATCATGCTGACGCCGCCCTTGATCATCGGCGCAGCGATTGTCGCCTTCAGGCTCTTCCGGTTCGATATCCTGTATGGTCTTTTCTTCGTCGGCGGGCTGCTGCTTGTGATTTCGGTGTTGGTCTGGGTGATCCGCTCGTCTGAACTTCGTTGGATTGATTTCGCCGTGCTGCTCCTCGCCGGCATTTTCCATCCTGACTTCTTCAGTGCCGATCCCGGCGAACGCCGACGCGTCCGCAGCGTTGCCGAAATGGTCGAGCAGCAGATTGCTGACCGCGAGCAGCGCCTCTCGGTGCTGCAACGCTAGTTCTTGCGGACAGAGAAGACGTACATTCCTGAGAATGTATCGGGGTTGGCGCGCTCGAATGTCTCCCAATTCGCCAACTTGGTCAGCGCATCGGGCTCCGTAAACACTCGCTTGAACTTCTCCAGCAGCAACGGATCGTCGAGCTCGAAGCCGAGGAACGACAGCTTGTTGTCCTCCAGGAATGCCGCGATCTGCGCAATGCTGTATCGGTGCTCCATCGCGTTGAACAGCAGGTCGCGGCAGCCGCTCATGCTGTAGAAGTCTTTCGCCGCGAGCAGCGGCTTCCACCGCTGACCATGGCGGTCGTGAATGACCTCACTGCGGAACTTTCGAATGTCATCGGGGGCGGCGCGGTAGCCGTTCTGCGCGATGAACTCCCGCGCATCGACGATGATGCGTCGCGCAAGCTCGCTGTAGAGACCGACCAGCATTTCACCATTCGGCCGCAGCAGCGACAGTAGCGCTCGCCAGCCGGCGTTCGGATCTTCGAGGTGGTGCAGCACGCCGATTGCTTCGATGCGGTCGAACCGGCGCTTCACCGCCGCCAGCTGCAGAATGTCCGCCTGTGCGTATTCGATATTGCGCAAGCCGAGCTCGCGCGTCTTGCGGCGTGCGTAAGCGAGGCTCGGCAGGCTGATATCGAAGGCGAGCAGGCGCGCGTTCGGGAAGCGCTGCGCCGCCTGGATGGGATGCTGTCCGGTGCCGCAACCGGCGATCAGGATATCAAGCTCGGCGCACTGCTCTTCGCCGTCGCCAATCCTGCCCGCGGCACGGTCGGCAGCAAAGGCGGCGAGCGGATTGATCGTCCAGCGCGGGTAGGGATTTTCCTCGTATTGCTGCAGCACCGGCAACGAGGTGTTGTCGATCATCGTCAGCGCCGGGATCGAATGGCGATCGCGGATTTCTTCCAACGGTTCGCGCACTTGCTGCTGCAGCAACCCCGCGACGCTCGCGGGCCACTGCCGCTGCAGGAGCTGCTCCGCCCCCGGAACGACGTGCAGCGGGACATAAGCTGCGACAGCGGCGAGGAGCAGCGCTGGGATCTCCTGCGTTCCCGCAATGCGCGTCACCAGCAGATCGCGCAATTGCGCGACGAGCCGTATCTCCTCGTCGTTTTGCGCCAGAACATACTCGTTGAGAAAGCATTGCTGCGCGAGCGCACATAGAAATGCGCCGACATCATCGTCCGGTGTCTCGCCGGTAGTCGCTGAAGCGAGACGCAGCAGCGCCAGCCGGGCGTGGCCGAGGAGCAGCTCCAGCGCCGCACTGCGCAGGATCGTCGTCTCCAGCACGCAGCGCAGGAACAAGTCACTCGCAAGCGTATCGATGGCAGCTGTGGCAAATAGCTCCTCGCTTTTCACCGGGATCGGCCAATCCCTCCCGATCCGCTCCACGTAATCCGCGATCGTCGGGCTTTGCATGAGCAGCTGATCGAGCTTGCCGGCGTCGCCAAGCGCGATGGCTTTCTTGAAATGCCCGATCGCCTCGGCCCGTCGTCCCAGCCGCTCCAGTGAATTCGCGATGTTGTAGTGGCAGGCCGCATTCTGCGGATCGATGGCCAGCGCCTTGCTCAGGTTCTTCACGGCGACCTGATGCCGGTCGGAGGCCTGGGCCATGATCCCGAGCAGATTGAGGCTCGGCACATGCGAGGGCTCACGCTCGAGGATACGAAGGCAGGCGTCACGTGCTTCGCCGAATTGGCCGCGATCGTAGCGTTCTCGCGCCTGCGCCGTCAGGGTCGCCAAGTCGGGCGCAGCGGGCGCCAGGTCGCGCCTGCCCTGCTGCTTGAGCGCAGCGCGTCGCTCCTTGCGGTTCATGGCGAGCCCGTCGTGCAGCGCTGCCTTACGGAGCGCCGATCCTCTCCGACATCAGCACCAGCGCCTTGCGATAGATCACCGCGCGATTCCATTCGCGCATGACCTCGAAATTCTGCGTGCCCTCCTCGAAGGATTGACCCCGCTGCCAGCCATTGGTCTTCAGGAGATTGGCGGTCGAGGCGAGCACGTCCGGCACGCTGTGCCGCAGGTCGACGCGGCCGTTGCGATCATAGTCGACGCCGTACTTGATGTAGGACGAGGGCAGGAACTGCGTCTGGCCGATCTCTCCCGCATAGGCCCCGACGAGCTCGCGCAAAGGCAAATCGCCGCGCTGTAGGATCTTTAAGGCGGCGATCAGCTCCGTCTGGAACAGCTCGCTTCGACGGCAATCATGCGCGAGCGTCGCCAATGTGCGGATGACCGGCAGCCTGCCCATGTCGCCGCCGCCGTTGTCGGTCTCCATGGTCCAGATCGCCATGATCAGCGTGCTCGGAACGCCGAAATCGCGCTCGATGCGGGCCAGCAGGTCGGCGTGACGTTGCATCAGCACCCTCGCGCGCTTGATGCGGGCAGGGATGACGCGCGTCGCGGCGTATTCCTCAAAGCTCTTGCGAAAGGTACCGTGCTGGCGGCGGTCGAAGCTCAGCACAGCGGGATCGATCGTTACCCCGGCAAAAGCCTCATTGATCACAGTGGGCGAAATCCCGGCCGCCGCCGCGTCGCGTGACATCGCCGCCAAAAAGCCGTCGAAGCTGCCGCCGCAGGGCGCCGCGTTCACCGTCCCCGAGCAAACCAGTGAAAGCGTAAGCAGTGCAAAGAGATGTCTGATCATCCTGACCCCGTCTGGTGTCCGGCTATGGTTGCATGCGGATTGCGGCGAGACCACGGGGGTGGCGGGCGGTGGCCGCCCTGTGTCGAAACCATTACTTAACGGCGGACGTTGACCTTTACGACTTCAGCCAATCGGTATGACCACATGCAAGTACCGCTCGACATCGCGTTCCATAACATTGAACGGACCGACTGGGCAGAGGCGACCATCCGCGACCATGTTGCCCGCCTGGAGCGCATTTACGATCGACTCACCGGCTGCCGGGTGCGGGTCGACCAGCGCAACAGCAACTCGGCCAAGACCATTCCCCCGGTTGTGCGCATCGAGCTCGGTCTGCCCGGACGCAAGGATATCGTCATCGCGCATGAGCCGGATCATCTGCAGCAGAAATTCCAGGCACCCGATCTGCACAACGCGATCAATGAGGCATTCCGCATTGCCGAGCGCCGGCTGTCGACATTCAAGGATCAGCTCAAGCATCCGACGGCGGAACGCCGGCACGAATCCGTGCTGGAATTTCGCGGCCAGATCGCCGAGCTCACGCCCGACGAGGACTTCGGCTATTTGCTGACCAAGGAAGGCGGACTGCTCTACTTCCACCGCAACAGCCTGCTGGCCGGCGACTTCGACGCGCTCAAGCGTGGCGACGAGGTCACTTATGTCGAGGCGATGGGAGACACCGGACCGATTGCCAGCAAAGTGCGTTCGAAGAACGGACGATAGCCCAGCGTAAGGTTCGCTGTCAGCCTATTGCAGGCCCGACCAGCGGCTGTTGAACGAGCCGACCGGCACGGTCGGTTGCGCGCCGGCGAGCAACGCGCTGCCATTTGTCTGCGTGCTGTTGTTGAAGGCGCTGCGCAGTTGCGGCGTCGCGACTGCTTCCCTGGTCGGGGCGGGCGCGGCAGCTGCAGCAGGCGCGCTGGCGGCAACGGCTTTCGGTTCCGGCGGCAGCTCGACCGGCTTGGCGGCCCCTGGGGCCGATGCCAGCTCATGCTGCGGCTTGGCGTGGGCGGGAGCGGCCAGGCGCACCGGGCTTGCGGGCTTGGCCTTCGCCTTCGTGTCGGTCGTCTCCGAGCCGCGCAGACCGACATCATCGCTTGTCTGCGTCTCCTGCGGGGGCGGTTGGAACATGCCGTTGAGCAGGCTGGCAATGCCGGTCGGTTTCGCCGCGCGGCCGGCAACCTGCGTTGGTGCCGCAGCCGGAGCCGACACATCCGTGTCGGCGACAGTCGCGGGCGGATTGACGTTCTTGCCAAGCGAAGCGGTTGCCGTCGGCTGCGGCGTCAGAAAACCGCGGACGTCGCTGTCGTTGGTCGTGGTGCGGTTGTCGAGCCGGGCATAGAAGACCGGGTTCATGCCGCCGTCGATGCCGGCGCGGCTTGCCGCGACCGGTGTGCCGCGTGCCACGAGCTCGGCGAACTTCGTCTCGTCTTGACGTTCACGCGTGGCAACGAGGTCGCGGATATCGGCCGGCAGTTCATAGGCCGGGCACTTGCCGGTCGGATTGAAGGAGAGCGGCTTGGTCGAATTCGCCGGCGCGACCGCATCGAACACATAGTGGCGCTCGCAGACATCGACCTTCGGCTGCTGATGCGAAATCTCGAACTCGTCGTAGCCGCGCTTCAGCATCTTCCAGAATGCGAGGTGCGGGCTGTTGCGGTGCCGGGCGAGATTTTCCGGTGTCATGTGGAACGGATAGGCCTGCACCTGGAACGATTTCTGCCCGCCGAAGAACGACTCGCGGGCAAGCGAATAGATCTCCGAAATCTGCTCGTCGGTCATGGCGTAGCAGCCGCGCGACGAGCAGTCGCCATGCACCATGAGCTCGGAGCCGGTGCGGCCCCAGGCGCGGTCATAGGCGTTGGGATAGCCGATGTTGAACGCCAGGTAGTAGCTCGAGTTCGGGTTCATCTGCCCGGGCGTGATGTTGTAGAAGCCCTCGGGCGCCTGCCGGTCGCCTTCCTTGACCTTCGGACCGAGGTCGCCGGACCAGCGGCAGATCGGATAGGTCTTGAGCAGCGCGAATTCGCCGTTGCGATCCTGCTTCCACACCTCGAGCTCGGCTTCGCTCTTGAAGATGCGGACGAGGATCGGGGAATCCTTGTCCATATTTTTCTCTTGCAGCGACGCGAGCATTTTCTCCGACAGCGGCGCCATGGCGCGGCCGGGCATCATCGCGGTCGTTGATTCCTGATCGCAGCCGGAAAGCGCAATCGCGGCGGCGATGGCCGCCGACGCTAACAGCGTGCGGACAAGGGGGCGACGGTTCAAACGCGGATACTCCCCTGGGCTCCCTCGCAAGCCCTTATTTCCCCAACCGATATCGCGAAGATGTGTCTTTCGCAAGGCAAAGAAAGTCTCGCTTTGGATCGTGGCAGTCGTTGATGAAGCAACAGTAAATCATCGGGGCATCGGGGCGCCACGCGCAGAATGGATACCAAGCTCTGGAGACGATGTGCAGCTTCAAACGAAGCGATTACAACAGGAAAATTCACCTATACATAAGGCAATACTTTGGCTTGGTCGTCGGGCACCATTCTTGATCTCGATCAACCTATTGCTCGGCCGATATTCAGGAACTTGTCCCGACGCTGCCGGCGCACGGTATCGCGATCCAAGCCACGCAATTCGGCGAAGGCGTTGGCGATCGCCTCGCTCGCTGCGCCGATCGCGGCGGTCGGGTCGCGATGGGCGCCGCCGGTCGGCTCCAGCACCACGGTATCGACGACGCCGAAGCGGACCAGATCCTGCGCCGTGATCTTCATGTTGGTCGCCGCGTCCTGCGCCTTCGACGTGTCGCGCCAGAGGATCGAGGCGGCGCCTTCCGGCGAGATCACGCTGTAGATCGCGTGCTCGAGCATCAGCACGCGATTGGCGGTGGCAATGGCGATAGCGCCTCCGGACCCGCCTTCGCCGACGATCACCGCGACATTGGGCACGCCGAGATTGAGACAGGCTTCGGTCGAGCGCGCGATGGCTTCGGCCTGGCCGCGCTCTTCGGCACCGATGCCCGGATAGGCGCCTGCGGTGTCGACGAGTGAGAGCAGCGGCAGATCGAAATGGTCCGCCATCGCCATGAGCCGCACGGCTTTGCGATAGCCCTCGGGCCGCGCCATACCGAAATTGTGCTTGAGCCGGCTCTCGGTCGTTGAACCTTTCTCATGGCCGATGACGCAGATGCTCTCGCCGCGGAAGCGCCCGAAGCCGCCGACGATGGCTTCGTCGTCACCATATTTGCGGTCGCCGGCGAGCGGCGTGAATTCGGTGATCAGCGTCGAGATGTAGTCGAGGCAATGCGGCCGTTCCGGATGCCGCGCGACCTGCGTCTTCTGCCAGGGCGACAGGTCGGCATAGAGCTCTTTGAGTGCCAGCGCCGCTTTGACCTCGAGACGGTTGATGTCCTCGGTGATCGCTACCGCGTTGCCGGTCTCCTGCATGGCGCGGAGCTCTTCGACCTTGGCTTCGAGCTCGGCAACCGGCTTTTCAAAATCGAGATAGCTGCGCATCAGGTCCGTTGCGGCGATGATTTTCGGCGGCACTAGGCCAAATAACGCTGTGGCGGCGCAAATGACCCCTCCGATCCCCCTAAGTCAAGCAAGCGGGTTAAAACCCCATTGATATCAGTTAAGAAGCCTTACTCGTCGGCCAAGGGGTGCAGGTCACGGACAAGGCTCTTCAGCCGGTCCTCCAGCACGTGGGTATAGATCTGGGTGGTGGAGATATCCGAATGCCCGAGCAGTGTCTGCACCACGCGCAGATCGGCGCCATTGTGCAAAAGGTGGCTGGCGAAGGCATGACGCAGCACATGCGGGCTTACCCGATCGGCGCCAATGCCGCACGCGGCCGCTAGCGACTTGAGCTCGCGCGCGAAATGCTGGCGTGTGAGATGGCCCCCTTCGCCAAACGAGGGAAATAGCCATTTCGACTGCGCGGCGCGCCCGGCTTCTGCGCGCAGCGCGAGATAATCCGCGGTCGCGCGCTTCGCTGCATCGTTGAGCGGGACCAGTCGTTCCTTGCCGCCCTTGCCGCGCACGATGATCATGCGCTGATCGCGGTGCGCGGCTGCCGCGGGCAGTGCGACGAGCTCCGAGACGCGCAGGCCGGTCGCGTAGACGATCTCGAGTAGTGCGAGAAGCCGCGCATGGCGCAGCCGCTCGCCAAGCGGTCGCGTCGCGTCGCCCATCGCCTTGCGCGCTTCGTCGAGCAGGCGATCGACTTCCTCGACGGAGAGCACCTTTGGCAGTGGCCTGCCGCGCTTCGGGCCTTCGAGCACCGCCGCGGGGTCGTCACTGCGCTTGCCTTCGGCATAGAGGAAGCGAAACAGCTGCCGCGTCGCCGAGAGCTTGCGCGCAACGGAAGCGGGCTTGAAGCCCCGCTCCTTCAGCGCCGCAAGATAATCGCGCAGATCGTCGGTCGATGCTTTGGCGAAGCGCGCGCCGCGCGCCGACAGATGTGCGGCGAGATCGTCGAGATCGTTGCGATAAGCGGCAAGCGTGTTGGCGCCGGCACCGCGCTCGGCCGCCAGCATGTCGAGGAACAGGGCGATCGAAGTATCGTCGGCTCGTTTGCGCTCACGCGCCATGGCGTTGAGGCGTCAGTGGTTGTTCTTCAGGAATTTGTCCTGCGGAATCGTAATGATGATTTCGCGCGGCTTGAGCTGCACAAAGGTCGCCAGCGAAAACACAGCACCATACGCGAGACCCCCGAGGATCCCGAGAAACAGCACAAATCTGATCAGACTCGGCATGGCCGGCACCAAGCGCAGAGATCAACCAAGCCGACTACGCCCATGTTCCACCGGTCCTGGCAAGAGTGGGGCTTTGGTTCTATCAGGAGGTGGTTTATGGAACCGTGGCTTGGTTCTTGGAATCGTGACATGACCGACATTGTCATGCAGAAAACGGCGGAAAATGGCCTCGGAGCCGCGATTATCGCGGCGCTGGGCAGCCGTTCCATCGTGCTCGTCGGCATGATGGGTGCGGGCAAGTCGTCGATCGGCCGCAGGCTCGCGACGCGGCTCAATCTGCGCTTCGTCGATGCCGATAGCGAGATCGAAAAAGCCGCTGACATGACCATTCCGGAAATGTTCCAGATCCACGGCGAGCCGTATTTCCGTGCCGGCGAGGCACGTGTGATCGCGCGCCTGCTCGCTGAGGGCCCGCAAGTGCTGGCGACCGGCGGCGGCGCCTTCATGGACGCGAACACGCGCGCACTGATTGCCCAGAAAGGCGTCTCGGTCTGGCTCAAGGCCGATCTCGACGTTCTGCTGCGGCGGACCAAGCGGCGCGGCGACCGGCCGTTGGCCAACCGCATGCGCGAGCTGCTGCCGCAGCGCGAGCCGATCTACGCGCTCGCCGATGTCACGATCCAATCACGCGAGGACCCGCACGACACGATCGTCGGCGAAATCCTTTCCGGCATCGCGCGGCCGCTCGGCGTCGCCATCGAACAAGCAGAGGGCCGTGCATGACCGCGCCGCTTCGCGCCGGCGAGCCGATCATCGTCAACGTCGCGCTCGGTGAGCGCAGCTACGACATCGCCATCGGCCGCGGGCTCTTGGGCTCGCTCGGCACGCGCATTGCCGCGTTACGGCCGGGCGCCAAGGTCGCGATCGTCTCTGATGAGAACGTGGCGCGGCGGCATCTGCCGGCGGCTGAGGCCGCGCTCAATGCCGCGCGCCTCGAAAGCTCGCGCATCATCGTGCCCGAAGGCGAAGCCTCCAAGAGCATGGCGGTGTTCGAGGACGTCTGCGAACGGCTGATTGCGCAGCGCATCGAGCGCAACGATCTCATCGTCGCGCTCGGCGGTGGCGTCATTGGCGACCTGACGGGCTTCGCGGCTTCGGCCGTACGGCGCGGCCTCGACTTCGTGCAGGTGCCGACGACGCTGCTGGCGCAAGTCGACTCGTCGGTCGGTGGCAAGACCGGCATCAATTCCCGCCAAGGCAAGAATCTGATCGGTGCATTCCACCAGCCGGTGCTGGTGATTGCCGACACTGCGCTGCTCGACACGCTGCCGCCGCGGGTGTTTCGCGCCGGCTACGCCGAGGTGGCGAAGTTCGGGTTGCTCGGCGATGCCGCCTTCTTCTCCTGGCTCGAGGCCAACTGGCAGGACATGTTCTCCGGCGCGGCGGCGCGCGAGCATGCGATCGCCGTGTGCTGTCGCGGCAAGGCCGGAATCGTCGCGCGCGACGAGCGCGAGACCGGCGAACGGGCGCTGCTCAATCTCGGCCACACCTTCGGCCATGCTTTCGAGGCCGCGGCCGGCTATTCCGACCGGCTGATGCATGGCGAGGCGGTCGCGCTCGGCATCTCGCTGGCGTTCGAGTTTTCCGCACGCAAGGGGCTCATCGCGATGGCCGACGCCGATCGGGTGAAGCGGCATCTCGCCGCTGTCGGTCTGCCGACCCACGTCGGCGATCTTGCTGGCACGGTGCCGGATGCCGATCATCTCATGGACCTGATCGCGCAGGACAAGAAGGTGCGGCGCGGCAAGCTCACTTTCATTCTTGTCCGCGGCGTCGGCGCGGCCTTTGTCGAGCGCGATGTCGATCCGGCCGAAGTGCGCGTCTTTCTTGCGGAGAAAATCGGCAAAAAATGACCGGCACCGATTGGATTTCGCTGCTCGTCGTTTTCGTCTGTCTGCTGCTGTCAGCTTTCTTCGCCGGCAGTGAGACCGCGCTGACGGCGTCGTCTCGCGCCAGCATGGCGCGGCTCGAGAAGCACGGCAACCACCGCGCCAAGATCGTCAACCTGCTGCTGCGCTCGCGCGAGCGGCTGATCGGCGCACTGCTGCTCGGCAACAATGCCGTCAATATCACCGCCTCGACGCTCGCCGCCGGCGTATTTCTCACCTGGTTCGGCGATGCCGGCGTGATCTACGCCACCATCGTGATGACGATCCTCGTGGTCGTGTTCTCCGAAGTGCTGCCGAAGACGGCCGCCATCAACGCGCCCGACCGGCTGGCGCTCGCCGTGGCGAAGCCGATGCGGGTCTTCGTGCGTTTGTTCGGCCCGATCCTGATGGCGATCGAAACGGTAGTGCGTTGGATGCTCACCTGGTTCGGCATCCGCGTCGGACAAAATCAGCCGATCCTCTCCGCGCATGAGCGGCTGCGCGGCGCCGTCGAGCTTCTGCACACCGAAGGCGGCGTCGAGAAGACCGACCGCGACATGTTCGGTGGCGTGCTCGATCTGCGCGAGCTTGAAGTGTCCGACGTGATGATCCATCGCACCAAGATGGTCACGCTCGATGTCGGCGAGCCGTCCGAGCGTGTGGTCGATGCCATGCTGGCGGCGCCGGTGACGCGGGTGCCGTTGTGGAAGGACACGCAAGACAACATCGTCGGCATCCTGCACGCGAAGGATGTGCTGCGCGCCTTGCATCTCGTTCACGGCGATGCGGCGAAGGTCGACATTGCGGCGATCGTGACGCCGCCGTGGTTCGTGCCGAGCACCCGCCCGCTCTCCGAGCAGCTCAAGGCCTTCCGCCGGCGCAAGACGCCGCTGGCGCTGGTCGTCGACGAATATGGCGAGCTCATGGGGCTCGTCACGCTCGAGGATATTCTGGAAGAGATCGTCGGTGACATCACCGATGAGCACGATCCCGCGGTTCCCGGCGTGCGCCGCCAACCTGATGGATCCGTCAATGTCGACGGCGCGGTGCCGATCCGCGACCTCAATCGCGCGATGGATTGGAATTTGCCTGACGAGGAAGCAACGACAATCGCAGGCCTCGTTATTCACGAGGCGCGCTCGATCCCGGAGCCGGGGCAGAGCTTCACCTTCCACGGCTTTCGGTTCCGCGTGCTGCGGCGGACCCGTAATCGCATCACCGCGCTGCGCATCCAGCCGCTTGCTCGCAAGCCCGCGGCGAAGGCGAGCTGAGATCAACGACTAGGACGCGCCGCCTTCGCCCGGCGCGGCGGCGTGAATCGCCAGCGCGTGCACGCCGCCCGCGAGCTCACCGGAAAGTGTCTCGTTGATCATGCGATGACGTTGCAGACGGGTCTTCCCGCGGAAGGCTTCCGCCACGATATACACGCGATAATGGGTCTGCCCGCCCGGCCGATGCCCCGCATGGCCTTCGTGGTGGTGCGATTCATCCACTACTTTCAGACTTTCCGGAAAGAAAGCCTTTGTGAGCTTTTCTGTGATAATCTGCTCGGTTCGCATGCGTCAGCGCATAGCGCATGTGCTGCGAAAAGAGAACATGCGTACGAATGGCTGAAACATGTCTGTCAAGACTTGAAGGTAAGGAACGAGCATCCGAATAATCGTCCATGAAGTTCGACTCACCATTGTTCGATCGCGTTCGCGTCAAGCCGAACCAGGACCGTCGGCTGCGTGCGCAGTCTCCTGCCTGTAATTGGCCAGGCTGCAACGAGCCGGGGACGCATCGCGCGCCGAAGGGGCGGACGCAGGAAAACGAGTACTGGCAGTTCTGCCTGGCGCATGTGCGCGACTACAATCAGTCGTACAATTTCTTTGCCGGCATGAGCGACGACGCGGTGATGGCTTATCAGAAGGACGCCATCACCGGACATCGTCCGACCTGGAAGATGGGCGCCGGCAAGACCGGAACCGGGCGGCCGGATTTCGACACCGCTGGCGATCCGTTCCACGTGTTCCACGAGTTCGGAGGGCGTACCCACGCGCGCGCGGAAGCGCCGCCGGAGACCGAACGCCGCAGCGTGCGCAACGCCGAGCGCAAAGCGCTCGACACCATGGGGCTGGATATTGACGCGTCGGCGCAGGACGTGAAGGCGCGCTTCAAGGAGCTGGTGAAACGCCACCATCCCGACGCCAATGGCGGAGATCGGTCGACCGAGGATCGCCTGGTCGAGATCATCCAGGCCTACAACTATTTGAAAACAGCCGGTTTGGCCTGACGCGCCCCACTGTCTGCCCACGCGCAAAAAAGCCCCTTCTGCAACCCTGTTCCGCCCTTTCCGAAACCAAGGCGGCGCCTATCTTATTGATAAGATTGATGGGACGCGGACACCGCCGGGTTTGTCCCGCGACAGGTTTTTGAATAAGTTGCCGCCCGGCATCCGAGCCGTTTTCATCGAATCGCAGCGGGTTTCGGGAATTTCCGGAGCCACGGAGGAGCAATGACCGCCGCAGTACAAGAGGCCACCGGCCTACCCGACATGAAGGTGTCGATCAGGCAGGTTTTCGGCATCGACAGTGACATGGAAGTGCCGGCCTATTCCGAGGCCGACGAGCACGTGCCGGAGAACGATCCGGATTACCGGTTCGACCGCGCGACGACGCTCGCCATTCTTGCCGGCTTCGCCAAGAACCGCCGTGTCATGGTCACCGGCTATCACGGCACCGGAAAATCGACGCATATCGAGCAAGTGGCGGCGCGGCTTAACTGGCCCTGCGTGCGCGTCAATCTCGACAGTCACATCAGCCGTATCGATCTCGTCGGCAAGGACGCCATCGTGATCAAGGACGGCCAGCAGGTCACCGAATTCCGCGACGGCATTCTGCCCTGGGCGCTGAAGAACAATATCGCGCTGTGCTTCGACGAATATGACGCCGGCCGTCCCGACGTGATGTTCGTCATTCAGCGCGTGCTCGAAATTTCCGGCCGCCTGACGCTGCTCGACCAGAACAAGGTGATCAAGCCGCACCCGGCGTTCCGCCTGTTCGCCACCGCCAACACCGTCGGTCTCGGCGACACCTCGGGCCTCTATCACGGCACCCAGCAGATCAACCAGGGCCAGATGGACCGCTGGTCGATCGTCAGCACGCTGAACTATCTGCCGCATGATAACGAGGTCGAGATCATCCTCGCCAAGGCCAAGCACTATCGCAACGAGCAGGGCCGCGACATCGTCGGCAAGATGGTGCGCGTCGCCGACCTCACGCGCAATGCCTTCATGAGCGGCGACATCTCGACGGTCATGAGCCCGCGCACGGTGATCACCTGGGCGGAGAACGCCGACATCTTCCAGGACATCGGCTTCGCCTTCCGACTCACCTTCCTCAACAAATGCGATGAGCTGGAGCGTCCGATCGTCGCGGAGTTCTATCAGCGCTGCTTCGGTCAAGAGCTGGCCGAGAGCTCGGTAAACGTAGCGCTGAGCTGAGGCGCGCCCGTACTCGCGCGCGGCGAGAGGACCAGCATGGCCTCCAACATCAAAGGCAAGGTGCCGGCGAAGGAATCGCCGACCGAACCGTTCAAGCGGGCCGTCGCCGGTTGCCTGCGCGCGATCGCCAAAAAGACCGAGCTCGATGTCTCCTTCGCCGCCGAGCGGCCCGGCTTGGTTGGTGGCAAGGCGCGGCTGCCGGAGCCGCCGCGCAAGCTGAGCAAGGCCGACGCTGCGATCGTGCGCGGCCACGCGGATTCGATTGCGCTGCGGCTCGCCTGTCATGATGCGACGGTGCATCGGCGCCTGCAGCCAGGCGGCCAGCAGGCGCGCGCGGTGTTCGAGGCAGTGGAGCAGGCCCGCGTCGAGGCGATTGGCGCCCGGCGCATGGACGGCGTCGCCAGCAATTTGACGGCGATGCTCAACGACAAGTTCCATCGGGGCAAATTCGACGAGATCACCGATCGCGCCGATGCGCCGATCGAGGAGGCCGTCGCGCTGATGGTGCGCGAGCGGCTCACCGGTCTCGCGCCGCCGCCGGCGGCAAAGCGGCTGGTCGATTTGTGGCGTCCGCTCATCGAGGATCGCGCCGGCCGCAATCTCGACCGGCTCGAGGATGTGCTCGAGGATCAGCGGCAGTTCGGCGACGCCGTGCACGATCTGCTCGAAGCGCTGGAGATGGGCGAGGACCGCTCGCGCGATTCCGACGACGACGAGGAAGACGACAGCGAACAGGAGCGGCGCAAGCAGGAGACCGGAGAAGAGGGCGAAGCCGGCGATTCCGAAGAGATGGAGCGCATGAGCGTCGAGGAGGCGGAAGCCTCGACCGAAGAGATGCCCGACAGCGCTGCGGAAGCGGCCGACGCCCCGACTGCCGACATGTCCGACGACAGCGAGATGGGCGACGCCGAGACACCGGGCGAGCCCTGGCGTCCGCGCGACCACGGGCGCAACGAGCCGCGAGGTCCCGAATATCGTGCCTTCGTCAACAAGTTCGACGAGATCGTCGCTGCGGAGGATTTATGCGAGGCCGAGGAGCTCGAGCGGCTGCGCGGCTATCTCGACAAGCAGCTTTCACACCTGCAGGGCGTTGTCGCGCGGCTTGCCAATCGATTGCAGCGCCGATTGATGGCACAGCAGAACCGCTCCTGGGAGTTCGACCTTGAGGAGGGCATCCTCGACCCGGCACGATTGTCGCGCATCGTCATCGATCCGTTTCATCCGCTGTCGTTCAAGACCGAGAAGGACACGAAATTCCGCGACACCGTGGTCACGCTGCTGCTCGACAATTCCGGCTCGATGCGCGGTCGCCCGATCACCGTCGCCGCCACCTGCGCCGACATCCTGGCGCGCACGCTGGAGCGCTGCGGCGTGAAGGTCGAGATCCTCGGCTTCACGACGCGCGCGTGGAAGGGCGGGCAGTCGCGCGAGCATTGGCTTGCCGCGGGCAAGCCGGCCAATCCCGGCCGGCTCAACGACCTGCGCCACATCATCTACAAGTCGGCGGATGCGCCATGGCGGCGCGCCCGCAAGAATCTCGGGCTGATGATGCGCGAGGGCCTGCTCAAGGAAAACATCGACGGCGAAGCGCTCGACTGGGCGCATAAGCGTCTGCTTGGGCGTCCGGAGCAGCGCAAGATCCTGATGATGATCTCCGACGGTGCGCCAGTCGACGATTCGACACTCTCGGTCAATCCCGGCAACTATCTCGAACGCCATTTGCGCTGGGTCATCGAGGATATCGAGACACGCTCGCCGGTCGAGCTCATCGCCATCGGTATCGGCCACGATGTCACCCGCTACTATCGCCGCGCGGTGACCATCGTCGATGCCGAGGAGCTCGGCGGCGCCATGACCGAGAAGCTGGCCGAACTCTTCGACGAGCACGCGCTCGCCGATGCGCGTCCGCAAAAGCGTCGTCGCGTCGCGTGAGCGCAACGATGCGACGCCTACGCGGGCTCCTCGCTGCCGGCGTGCTCGCGATCGCCGCGGTCGCGGCCTCCATCGCGATCGCACAGGCGCTGCGCACAAGCGCGACCGTCGAGAAGATCAGTGTCCGTGCGCAACCGATCACGTCCTTCGATAACCGCGATCCAGCACGACGTCGCTTCGGCGCGCTCGAGTTTCGCGGCGGTCTGGAGCTGTCCTCGCCCAATCGCGCCTTCGGCGGTATCTCCGCCTTGCGCGTTGCGCCGGACGGAGCGCATTTTCTCGCGGTGACCGACAACGGCTCGTGGCTGCGCGGCCGTATCACCTACGAGGACGGACATCCGGCGGGCATCGCTGATGCGGAAATGGCGCCGATACTTGGCGCTGACGGCAAGCCCCTCGCCTCACGCAGCTGGTACGACGCCGAGTCGCTCGCCGAAGACGGCGACACGCGTTACGTCGGCATCGAGCGCGTCGACCAGATCGTCAAATTCGATTACGGCCGCGATGGCCTTCTCGCCCGCGGCGAGCCGCTGGCACTGCCGCCGCAATTCAAGAACTTCACCTACAACAAAAGCCTCGAATGCCTGGTGATGGTGCCGAAGGAGATGCCGCTCGCCGGCACCTTGGTGGTAGTCACCGAGCGTAGTCTCGACTCACAGGGCAATCATCGCTCGTTCCTGCTCGCCGACGGCCACGCCGGCGAGTTCTCGGTGGTGCGCAGCGACGATTTCGACGTCAGTGATTGCGCGGTGTTGCCGTCCGCGGATTTGCTGCTGCTCGAGCGTCGCTATTCGCCGGCACGTGGCGTCGCCATGCGCATTCGCCGTGTTCCGCTCTCGAGCCTGAAGCCCGGCGCGCTGGTCGATGGCCCGATACTGGTGGAGGCCGATCTCGGCTACCAGATCGACAACATGGAGGGGCTCGCGGTGCACCGCGCCGATAATGGCGACCTGGTGCTCACTCTCATTTCCGACGACAACTTTTCGGTCATCCAGCGCACGCTGTTGCTGCAGTTCACGCTGGTGGGCCAATAAAGACGAGAGCCGGATGCCTTTGCATCCGGCTCGTGCCAGGCACCATGCCTCTCAATGAGGGCTGTTGAGCTTAACTGGCCTTGGCCGTTTCGCCGCGCTTCTTCACGATCGCGCGCTTGAGCTCCAACGCCTTGGGCGCGAGCTCGTCGTCCTTGGCCTTGAGCAGAAAGGCATCGAGCCCGCCGCGGTGGTCAACCGACTTCAACGCATTCATGGAGACCCGCAGCCGCACGGAACGCCCGAGCGCGTCCGAAATCAGCGTGACATTCTGCAGATTCGGCAGAAAACGCCGCTTGGTCTTAATGTTGGAATGGCTGACCTTATGGCCCACCTGGGCTCCCTTGCCGGTCAGATCGCAGCGCCAAGTCATGGCTCAAAACCTCAGAAACAGCGCCGTCCCGGCGCCCATACGGTTGGTCAATCGTGGAGACGCGCGGACGTATAGAGGGGGTGTCTTGAAGCGTCAAGCGCGCTGGAAAATGCGCGATTCCGCTTTTTAGCCCGATTTGCGGCCGGGTTGATCGAGGCGTTCGGCCGCCACGTTCCCTCTACGCGAATGCTCACAGAATCGACTTATTCGCTGCCGAGACAGGCTGCCTGGCTTTAACGTTTGCCGTGGCGGCCGCGGACCGGTGGGCTTCTTTCCCCCCGCGCTTATGTATAGTTCCGCCCCTGACGCACGAAGGAAAAGGCTGCGTGCTGGCATTCACTCCTCGCGCGATAGCGGCACTGCTGGCGATCGGTGTCGCGGCGCCGTTCGCCGCCCATGCGGACAGCGGCCGGCTTGAGGCCCATTACATTGCCTCGATCGCCGGCATTCCCATCGGCAAGGGTACCTGGACCATCAACATCACTGAGGGGCAATACGCAGCCGCCGCCAGCGGCATGACCACCGGTTTGATGCGGGTCTTTGCCGGCGGGGAAGGCACCAGCATGTCACGCGGCGTTTTTGCCTCCGGCAAGCTTATGCTCGTCGACTACACCGCCACCGTGAAGATGAAGGACAAGACGGACGAGGTCCGTTTTCTGCTCAATGCCGGAACCGTTAAAAACCTTTCGGTCGAGCCGCCGGTGACACCCGACCACGACCGAATTCCGGTGACCGAGGCGGAGAAGCACGGCGTCATCGATCCGATGACTGCCTCACTGGTGCGCGTCAACGGCGAGGCCACCTCGCCCGAGGGCTGCCAGCGCACCGTTGCGGTGTTCGACGGCCGCATGCGCTACGATCTGCGCCTCGCCTACAAGCGCGTCGACCACGTCAAGGCCGAGAAAGGCTATCAGGGCCCGGTCCTGGTCTGCTCGGTGTTTTTTTCGCCCATCGCCGGCCATATCCCGACGCGCGCGGCTATCAAATATCTTGCGGAGCAGCACGACATGGAAGTGTGGCTTGCGCCCATCACCGGCACGCACGTGCTGGTGCCGTACCGCATGCAGGCCCCGACGCCGATTGGCCCAGCTGTGCTCGAGGCGACGCATTTCGTTACAATGGCGCAGCCCGCACGGCCGACCAGCGCCAGCGCCAAGACACAATAGAAATTCCGATTCGGACTTGACTCTTCCTCGCGATACAGACTCGCGCTTCCGTTAAGTCTTTGGACGCGATTTGAGGCCTCAGAATCACGGATTCACACTTGATCTGGTAGGAGAGGTGCGTATCTCACCCACATGTCGCCGTGAACGAATCTCAACAGGCCGCGAGTCAGCGATTCGGGCGCGGTTCGTTCCAGACTCGTTCCACCCATTAATCGCGACAAATATCGCTGTCGCATTGTGATACAGAAACCCTGCTGCAGCGGGCCTCATCACTCCGCCGCCGCCAATAGTGGAAATCAATGACCCTCTCGTTTTCAGCGTCAGGCAGCCGCGAGCCGCGAGCGCGCGGTGCCGGGGTCACCGCCGTCCTCGGCCCGACCAATACCGGTAAGACGCATCTCGCCATCGAGCGCATGCTGGCGCATTCCTCGGGGATGATCGGGCTGCCGCTGCGGCTGCTCGCGCGCGAGGTCTATAACAAGGTCGTCGACCGCGTGGGTTCCGAGGCCGTGGCGCTCATCACCGGCGAAGAGAAGATCAAGCCGGGAAATCCGCGTTACTGGGTCTCCACCGTCGAGGCCATGCCGCGCGACCTCGATGTTGCGTTCCTCGCGGTCGACGAGATCCAGCTCGGCGCTGATCTCGAGCGTGGCCACGTTTTCACCGATCGCATGCTCAATCGCCGTGCGCGCGAGGAAACACTCGTGCTCGGCGCGGCCACCATGCGGCCGATGGTCGAGAAGCTATTGCCCGGCGCGCATATCGTCAGCCGTCCACGGCTCTCGCAGCTCAGTTATGCCGGCGAGAAGAAGCTGACCCGGCTGCCGCGGCGCACGGCGGTGGTGACGTTCTCCGCCGATGAAGTTTACGCCATCGCCGAGCTGATCCGCCGTCAGCGCGGCGGTGCCGCGGTGGTGCTGGGCGCGCTGTCGCCACGCACGAGAAACGCGCAGGTCGCGCTCTATCAGTCCGGCGATGTCGACTATCTCGTCGCTACCGACGCCATCGGCATGGGCCTTAATCTCGACGTTGATCACGTCGCCTTCGCCTCCGATCGCAAATTCGACGGCTATCAATTCCGCCGGCTCAATGCGTCCGAATTGGCGCAAATCGCCGGCCGCGCCGGGCGCGCCACGCGCGACGGCACTTTTGGCACCACCGGGCGCTGCGATCCATTCGATCAGGAATTGGTTCAGGCGCTGGAAAGCCACAGCTTCGAACCGGTGCGCATGCTGCAGTGGCGCAACACCCAGCTCGACTTTTCCTCGATCGGCGCCTTGCAGGCCTCGCTGTCGATGACACCGCGTGAGCAGGGACTGACCCGCGCGCCGATCGCCGAGGACATCCTCGTGCTCGATCATTGCTCGCGCGACGACGATGTACGCACAATCGCGCGCAAGGCCGCCGACATCGAGCGCCTATGGGAAGTGTGTCAGGTCCCGGACTACCGCAAGATCGCGCCGGCGACGCATGCGGAACTTGCCGTGACCCTCTACAGTTTTCTGATGCGGGAGGGTAACATCCCCACCGACTGGTTCGCTCGTCAGGTCGCGTTGGCCGACCGCACTGACGGCGACATCGATACGCTCTCCAACAGGATCGCGCATGTCAGAACCTGGACGTTCGTGGCGAACCGGCTCGACTGGCTTGGCGATCCCGAGCATTGGCAAGGCGTCACACGTGCGGTCGAAGACAAATTGTCGGACGCTTTGCATGAACGATTGGCCGAGCGGTTCGTCGACCGCCGGACCAGCGTGTTGATGCGACGGTTGCGAGAGAACACCCACTTGGAAGCGGAAATCGGTAAATCAGGCGAAGTCACGGTCGAGGGCCATGTCATCGGCCGTCTCGACGGTTTCATGTTCGCGCCCGACGCCACTGCCGGCGGCTCCGAAGCCAAAGCGTTGCAGGGCGCGGCGCAAAAGGCGCTCGCCGGCGAGATCGAAGCGCGCGCTACGCGGCTGTCGCAGGCGTCGAACGATCAGATCGTGCTTGCGAGCGACGGCGCCATGCGCTGGCTGGGCGATGTGGTCGGCAAACTCACTGCTGGCGATGACACGCTGCGGCCGCGCCTGCGCATCGTCGCCGATGAGCATCTCACCGGGCCTTCGCGCGACGCCGTGCAGACGCGGCTCGATCTCTGGCTCAAGACCCACATCGAGCGCCTGCTGGCGCCGCTGTTCGCGCTTACCGCGGCGGATGACGTCACCGGCATGGCGCGCGGCGTCGCCTTCCAGCTCGTCGAGGCGCTTGGCGTGCTCGAGCGGCAACGCGTCTCCGAGGAGATCAAAGGTCTCGACCAGCCGTCCCGCGCGACCTTGCGCAAATACGGCGTGCGCTTTGGCGCCTATCACATCTATCTGCCGGCTTTGCTCAAGCCGGCGCCGCGCGCGCTGGCGACCCAGCTTTACGCGCTGAAGAACGAGAGCCCGGACGTGAAGGGCGTCGACACGCTCGCGCAGATCGCGGGCAGCGGCCGCACCTCGATCCCCGTCGACAAGGACATTCCGAAGACGCTCTATCGCATGTCCGGCTATCGGGTGTGCGGCGAACGTGCCGTGCGCGTCGATATCCTTGAGCGGCTCGCCGATCTCGTCCGGCCGGCAATGGCTTGGCGCGAGGGCACGCCCGGCGACAAGCCTGCGGGCTATTTCGACGGCAAGGGATTTACCGTGACGCCGGCGATGACCTCGCTCACCGGCGCGTCGGGCGAGGACTTCGCCTCCATTCTACGCTCGCTCGGTTATCGCATGGATCGCCGGCCGAAACCGGCGGAGCCAGCGCCTGCAGCTGTGCCACCTGCACCGGCTGACGCCAATGCGACACCGGTGGTCGAGACGACGGCCGCCGAAACCGCGCCGGCCGTCGATGCATCGCCGGTTGATGGGACACCGGTCGATTCGAGCGCGCTGTTGCCGGATGCCGAGCTGATGCCCGCTCCGTCGATCGAGCCCTCGCCGGCTCCAGAAGCCGAGGCGTCAACCGAGCCTGTCGATCCGCATCCCGAAGCGACGCCGGCCGAGCCTGCGGCGCCGACTGAGTCCGCGACGCCTGAAGCCGCGCCACGGACTGAAGCGTCCGCGGCTGCGGCAGCGCCCGGCGCCGAAGAAGCGTTCATAGAGGTCTGGCGGCCAGGCGCACGCGCCGACGAGCGGCGCGCACAGCGGGTGCGGGCACGCGAGGCGCGCGAACGCCGCGCCAAGCGCGAGGCCGCCAAGCAGGCCGAAGCGGCCGCCAAGGCTGCCGCCCCCGCGCAAGCGAAGGCTGCGGCACCAGCCGAGGGCCGCCGCAACGATCGTCCGCCGCGGCGGCACCGGCCGGACAAAGGCGAGCGCCCGCCGCGCCCGGAGCGTGGCGAGCGCAAGGAGATGCAGCTGCAGTCGCGCGCGCCGCGTGAGCGGCGCGAGAAGCAGCCGGATCCGAATTCGCCCTTCGCCAAGCTGGCGGCGCTCAAGCAGCAACTCGAAGCCAATGCCAAGGAGCGGCAATAGCGCGGCGGCAACTGCTCCCGCCGGGCGCCAGCGCATCGACAAATGGCTTTGGCACGCGCGCATGGTGCGAACGCGCAGCGCGGCTGCCGCGTTGACGCAAGCGGGGCATGTGCGGCTCAACGGCCAGCGCATCGCGGCGGCGAGCCAGATCGTGCGCCTCGGCGATGTCGTCACGCTGGCGCTCGATCGCGGCGTGCGCGTCGTCAGGGTCTGTGGCTTTGTCGAGCGCCGCGGTTCCGCCGACAGCGCCCGCGCGCTCTACGAAACGCTTTGAGCCGCACTGCGTCGCGATCGGTTCCCTTGCACGCCCCGCGCCCTTACGCTACGCAGCGTCGCGCGTGCGTTTTCGGAGGCTGAATGACCTACGTCGTCAATGAAAAGTGCATCAAGTGCAAGTACATGGACTGCGTGGAAGTCTGCCCCGTGGACTGCTTCTACGAGGGTGAGAACATGCTCGTCATCCACCCCGACGAATGCATCGATTGTGGCGTCTGCGAGCCGGAATGCCCAGCCGATGCCATCAAGCCCGACACCGAGCCGGGCCTCGAAAAGTGGCTCGAGATCAATGCCGAATACGCCAAGGTCTGGCCGAACATCACTGTGAAGCGGGAGGGTCCGGCGGACGGCAAGTCTTGGGAAGGCGTCGAGGGCAAGGAGAAGTATTTCTCCAAGGAGCCGGGGCAGGGCGATTAAGCCTGAGACGCCTCCCGAGCAGGCCCAGGCGGCGGTTTTTCCATACCGTCGCCGGGAACAAGAACCGCCGGCGAGCTGTTAACTGAAACATCGGAATTGCCTCGCAAAACGACAGAAAATGTCGTTTTTGCAGTGCGTTAAGGCTTTGATTCCGGTCGCAAATGTGTTATATAGGGCCTCGACAAGCGATATTGCGCCATCTCGCGAGCTCCCCCCGGGGAGCCTATTTTTTCGGCGCCGTTCGTTGGTCTTTCAGAGGGCGTGCATTCCACGCATGACAAGTGCCAGGAAAATCGCGTCATAAGTCGAAAAAGGCCTCTTCCGGCGCGAGCCGGGGGGCCAAGAAGTCCGCCGCCTCCGAGCGCCGGACCTCCCACGCACCCCGCGGTCCGGTCCGCCGGGGAGCACCCGTCGCCAAATCAGTCGGCCGCCAAAAGGGCGCCGGCGAAGGAGTTTTGCCCGGAATGACCGTCAATAAGAAGACGACCCAACGTCAAGGCTTCAAGACCAACGAGTTTATCGTCTATCCGGCCCATGGCGTGGGCCAGATCACGGCCATCGAGGAGCAGGAAGTCGCGGGTGCCAAGCTTGAGCTGTTCGTCATCAGCTTCATCAAGGACAAGATGACGCTGCGGGTCCCGACCGCGAAGATCGCGGCCGTTGGCATGCGCAAGCTCAGCGAGCCGGCAATGGTGAAGCGGGCGCTCGACACGCTCAAGGGCCGCGCGCGGATCAAGCGCACCATGTGGTCGCGCCGTGCGCAGGAATACGAAGCCAAGATCAACTCGGGTGACATCGTCGCCATTGCCGAGGTCGTGCGCGATCTCTATCGCTCGGAGTCGCAGCCGGAGCAGTCGTACAGCGAGCGTCAGCTGTATGAAGCCGCGCTCGATCGTCTGTCTCGCGAAATCGCCGCGGTGCAGCGCATCACCGAGACCGAGGCGGTGAAGGAAATCGAAGCCGCCCTCGCCAAGGGTCCGCGCCGCGGTCCGAAGCCGGCCGAAGGCGCCGAAGAAGGTCCGGCCGAAGAGGCCGTCGAGGACGAAGCGGCGTAAGCCCGCGTTCCTTTGTGAGCTACGAAAGCCCGGCGGTGACGCCGGGCTTTTTGTTTTTGCGCGATGCGCGCGGCTTGCCCGGGTCCGCAAGGCGCGGTGCCGGTGCTATGCTGGTAGCCACAAGAAACTGAAGCTACCGGAGGACACACCATGTTCGCGCGCGCCGCCGCCTTGTTGCTCGCCTGCTTTTCACTCGCCGCCCCGGCGCGTGCCGAATATCCGGAGCGGGCGATCATGATCATCTGCGCCTCAGGCGCCGGCGGGGCGGTCGATGTCACCACCCGCGTCATCGCCGATTATCTGTCGAAGGAGCTCGGGCAGCCGGTCGTGGTGCAGAACGAGCCAGGCGCGGGCTCGACCATCGCCATCGGCAATGTCGCCAAGGCGGCGCGCGACGGCTACACGCTGCTCACCGTCGGCTCCGGCGTGGCGGTCGTCAGCGACCTTTATCCCAAGGCGAATGTCGACGTGCTGCGCGACCTCGTGCCGGTCACCATGGTCGGTGCGACGCCGCTCGTTCTTTTCGTCGCCGCGAGTGTGCCGGCGAAAACCTATCCGGAGCTGATTGCCTGGCTCAAAGCGCATCCCGGCGAGGCGACCAGCGGCAGCAACGGTCGTGGTTCGGCGGGACACCTGTCGATCCAGCTGTTCAATGCCATGGCCGGCGTCGACGTCCGCTACATCCCGTACAAGACGACGCCGCAGGCGCATACCGATCTGATGGCCGGCCGGCTGACGCTGATGATGACGTCGTCGCTACGCGACGCTTCCAAATTCGGCATCAAGGCGCTGGCGGTCTCGACGCTGGAGCGCTGGAAGACCATGCCGGAGCTGCCGACGCTCGACGAGCTCGGGCTCAAAGGCTACGAAGCCGCCACCTGGGTGGCGATGATGGCACCGAAGGGAACGCCCGACGCGGTGATCGAGAAGGTCGAGACAGCGTACAAGCACGCGCTCGCCGATCCGGCCTTGCGCAAGCGCTTCGACGACATCGGCATCATCCCGCCGCGCGAAGTCGGCGCCGCCTACGCCACGCGTTACGTCCAGCACGAGATCAGCAAATGGACCGAGATCCTGCGGGCCTCGCCGGAGCAGCAATGAGCGGAACCGTTTTCCGCGGCCAAACCTTCTATCCGTGATTGAATCTAAGGCCGTCGCACCGCAGCAATGGTGGCGCGATATGGGTACCGCCGCGGCCCGATCTGTGGCTATGTGCTCCGATACGAACCCTGTGACGTTCATTAGTGTACATGCGCAAACCGGCCGTTTTTCAGACCTCGCTTTCCGGATATCACCTCCTGTTCGATCCGCTGCTCAACAAGGGCACGGCCTTCACCGAGGCCGAGCGCGATGCTTTCGATCTGCATGGATTGCTGCCGCCGACCATCGGCACCCTTGACGAGCAGGTCTCGCGCCGCCTGCAGGCGCTACGCAGCTTTGCCACCGATCTCGAGCGTTACGCCTTCCTGCGCGACCTGCAGGACAGCAACGAGATGGTGTTCTTCGCATTGCTGGCGCAGAACATCGAGGAACTGCTGCCGCTCGTCTACACGCCGACGGTCGGCGAGGGCTGCCAGCAGTTCTCGCGCCTGTTCCGCAAGCCGCGCGGCCTGTTCCTCAGCCTGCCGCTGAAGGATCGCGTCCGCCAGATCCTGGCCAATCCGCAATTCGACGGCATCGAGGCTATCGTCGTCACCGACGGCGAGCGCATCCTCGGCCTTGGCGACCAGGGCGCCGGCGGCATGGGCATCCCGATCGGCAAGCTCGCGCTCTACACCGCGACCGGTGGTCTGGCGCCGGGAACGACGCTGCCGATCATGCTCGACGTCGGCACCGATAATCCGGAGCGCCTCGCCGATCCGCTCTATATCGGCTGGCGGCACGAGCGCGTGCGCGGCAAGGACTATGACGATTTCGTCGAGGAAGTCGTGAGCGCGATCAACGACCGCTGGCCGCATGTGTTGCTGCAATGGGAAGACTTCGCGCGCGCCAATGCGACGCGGCTCCTCGAGCGCTACCGCGACCGGCTGTGCACCTTCAATGACGACATCCAGGGCACCGCCGCGGTCGCGACCGGCGCGCTGCTCGCGGCGATCAAGGTCACCGGCCTGCCGCTCACCGAGCAGCGCATCGCCGTCGTCGGCGCCGGCTCCGCCGGCTGCGGCATCGCTACGCTGTTGCTCGAAGCCATGCGCGATGCAGGCCTCGAGGCCAAAGCCGCCGCGCGGCGTTTCTTCATGATCGATCGCGCCGGCCTTCTGGTCGAGGGAATGGATGACATCCAGCCGTTCCAGAAGCCGTTCGTGCAGCCGCGGTCGGCTGTCGCGGGCTGGTCCTTCGAGAATCCCGACAAGGTTTCGCTGCTCGATGTGGTGCGCAACGCAAAGCCGACGGTGCTCATCGGTGTCTCCGGACAGCCCGGCGCGTTCTCCGAAACTGTCGTGCAAACCATGGCCGAGCACAACGAGCGGCCGGTGATCTTTCCGCTGTCGAACCCGACCTCGCGCGCGGAAGCGACACCCGCCGATGTCGATGCCTGGACCGGCGGACGTGCGGTGATCTCGACCGGCAGCCCGTTTCCGCCACTGACGCGCAACAGCGCGCCGTTCAAGGTCGACCAGACCAACAATTCCTACATCTTCCCCGGCGTCGGCCTTGGCGTCATCGCCGTCGATGCGCGGCGCATCAGCGACGGCATGTTCATGGCGGCGGCGAAGGCACTCGCCGAATTGTCGCCGGCCCGAACCGATCCGCGCGCCAATTTGCTGCCGCCAGTGCGCGCGCTGCGCGAGGTGGCAACCGCGGTCGCGATCGCGGTTGCCACGCAGGCCTGCCGCGAAGGCCTCGCCGAACCGCTCGACGCCGCGGCGATCGAGCAGCGCGTCCACGACAAGATGTGGTCGCCGGTCTACGCGCCCTACGAGCGAATTTCCTAAGCAAACAAGGCCTTAAATCCTCGGGCGCCCAGGCGCTTGACTCGCGCCCCCATCTGCTGTACTTAACCGAAAGGTTATTTAACCGATCGGTAAATCAATGACACCGGATCGCCTTAGCAACACCTTCTCCGCGCTGGCCGACCCCACGCGCCGGGCGATCCTCGCCCGCCTGACGTTGGGGGAGGCCTCGGTCACCGAGCTCTCCGCGCCATTCAACATCAGCGGCCCCGCCATCTCCAAGCATCTCAAGGTGCTCGAGCGCGCCGGGCTGATCAGCCGCGGCCGCGAGGCGCAGTGGCGGCCCTGCCGCATCGAGCCGTTGGCGCTCAAGGAAGTCGACGAATGGCTCGAGCGCTATCGCCGGTTCTGGGAGCAGAGCCTCGACCGCCTCGACGCCTATCTGCGCGAGCTCCAGGCCAAGGAGAAGCCGGCGAAGAAAAAGCCGGAGAAGCCTCCGCGCAAGAAGTGACCCCCTACCGCAAACAACCCCATCCCAACCATCGCATCCAGGAGAACCGTCATGCTCAAAGTGTTTCTCGTCATCGCCGTTCTTGTCATCATCGGGCTCGGCTCCGTGCTCGCTTATGCCGCGACCAAGCCCGACGCCTTCGCGGTTCAGCGCACCGCGACGATCAATGCGCCCGCCGACCGCATCATGCCGCTGATCGACGACCTGCGTGCCATGGGCCGCTGGAATCCGTTCGAGAAGGATCCGGAGGCCAAGCGCACGCTGAGTGGCGCCGAGCGCGGGAAGGGTGCGACCTATACCTGGGACGGCAATCGTGAGATGGGCGCCGGCCGCATTCAGATCACCGACGCCACCGCGACGCGCGTCGCCATGACGCTCGACATGAGCCGGCCGTTCGAGGCGCACAATGTCGTCGAGTTCACGCTGACGCCGAACGGTTCCGGCACCAACGTCACCTGGCAGATGAAGGGCGAGCAGCCATACCTCGGCAAGGTCATGAGCACCTTCATCGACTGCGACAAGATGGTCGGCTCGTCCTTCGAGCAAGGACTCGCCAAGCTCAAAGCCATCGCCGAGCAGTAATCGGTCCCCCGCCGGAGCCCCGCCATGCCGCCTGCAGCCACATCCAGCACCGCGCCGCGTGAGCTTGTCGTCACGCGCTTCTTCGACGCGCCGCGCGAGCTGGTGTTCAAGATGTGGACCGACCCCGCGCACGCGCGGCATTGGTGGGGACCGCGCGATTATCCGGTGACGCAGCTCTCGCTCGATGCCCGCCCCGGCGGCAAATGGCGCGGCTGCCTCACCTCGACGCAGGACGGCCGCGCGCTCTGGCAGCACGGCGTCTTTCGCGAAGTGGTTCCGCCGGCGCGGCTCGTCTTCACCTTCGTCTGGGAAGAAGAGGGCGAGCGCGGCACGGAAACCGTGGTGACGGTCACCTTCACCGAAGAGAACGGCAAGACCCGCATGGTCATGTGGCAGACGCCGTTCCAGTCCGCGCCCGAACGCGACGGTCACGGCTTCGGCTGGGCCAGTACGTTCAATCGTCTCACCCAGCACCTCAACGATCTTGCAAGGAGTATCCCCATGAGCGCCGCCGCTATCCGCAAGCCGACCGCGACCCGCGAAGTCACCATCACCCGCGTCTACGACGCGCCGCGCAGCCTGGTCTTCAAGATGTGGACCGATCCGCAGCACATGGCGCAGTGGTGGGGCCCGCAGGGCTTCACCAATCCGGTCTGCGAGCTCGACGTGCGCCCTGGTGGCCGCATGTATGTGGTCATGCACGGGCCGGCGGGAACGGACTTCGATCGCGACTTCCCGATGTCCGGCACCTTTCACGAGATCGTCGCGCCGGAGCGGCTGGTGTTCACCTCGGTCGCCGAGGACGACAACGGCAATCCGCATCTCGAGGCCTACACCGTCGTCACCTTCGAGGATCTTGGCGGTAAGACCCGGCTGACGGTCTCCACCAAGGCGATCGGCATCAGCGATGCCGCGCCGGCGATGCTTGGCGGCATGGAAGCGGGCTGGACGCAGAGCCTGGAGAAGCTCGCCGCGCTCCCGGCATTGCGGACATAAGCGCAAGACCCGGAGCCGCGACGATGAGCAGGGTCGTGATCGAAATGTCAGTGTCGCTGGACGGCTTCATCGCCGGTCCAGACGACACCCCGGCGAATCCGTTCGGCGGCAACGACGCACGGCGTTTGCACGACTGGTTCGTCAGCGGCTCCGAGCCCTATCCGCGCAATGCGTTCTTTCGTCCGCAAGGTGCCAATCGCGACGTCATCGATGCACTCTTCGAGAACACCGGCGCCTTGCTGACGGGGCGGCGCACATACGATCTCGTCGGCGGTTGGGGCGGCAGCCATCCGATGGCAGGCCTCCCGGTCGTGGTGCTGACACATCGAACGTCCACGCGGGCACCCAAGGGCCAGTCGCATTTCACGTTCTGCGACGACATCGCGGGTGCCGTCGCCGCGGCCAAGCGTGCGGCCGGCAGCAAGGACGTGATGGTGCACGGGGCCGCCACGACCCAGCAGCTGCTCGCGGCTGGTCTCGTGGACGAGCTGTCGCTGCATGTGGCGCCGATCCTGCTCGGCGCCGGCCGTCCGTTGTTTGCGAGCGGAGCGCCGATCTTGCTCGAACCGTTGCAGGTCATCGCGACGCCGCAGGTGACGCATCTGCGCTATCGGGTCGGTAAGCGACCCGACTAAGCCATCCCGTCTGACCCACGCTCAGCGTCATGCCCCGCGACGCCGCGCCGCCGAGCGTAGCAAGGGCCCGGCGCGGCCATTTTAGAGCGCTCGCGCTGGCCGCTCGCCTTCAGCTCGCCAGTGCGAGGGGTGATGACGCCGAGTCCGTGGCTCGCGTTGAGCGCATGTCATCCGATTCACAATGTCAAACAACCCGCGAGGTCTTGCTTGCGCAAGGCTTCGCACTTTCAGCACGACGCTGTTTTTGAAGAACTGCGCCGTGGAAGAAATCCAAGGGCGCGCGGGACATCCGTGATCCTTCGGGATCTACGGATCCTTCGCCCCTCGCGGAACGAAGGCAGATGGTAGTCAAACCGCAGGTCTCGTTAGATCGAGATATCCCGCGCGCGA